>Ga0247804_10000027_pt1 | contig 100154 bp, 79 predicted proteins | sample UWRJL029104C1_FD_181142 | JGI IMG/M metagenome (GOLD analysis project Ga0247804, IMG submission 181142) | Plant litter microbial communities from Arlington Agricultural Research Station in Wisconsin, United States - UWRJ-L029-104C-1 | ecosystem: Environmental > Terrestrial > Plant litter >... | reverse complement strand
CCAACTGCAATACTTATACTTAAAGCTGCAATAGAAATTCTTCCACCATCTAATATTTTCATTGCCTGTACAAAGCCATCACCTACTTTTCCTAAAATGTTTTCTTTCGGAACTCTGCAATTATCAAAAATCATTTCTGCTGTTTCTGAGCAACGCATCCCTAATTTGTTTTCTTTTTTACCACCAGAAAAACCAGGTGTACCGCGTTCTACTACGAATGCAGTCATACCATGTGAATCCAATAATTCGCCTGTACGTACAATTACCACTGCAATATTTCCACTTATGCCATGCGTTATAAAGTTCTTAGTTCCATTGATGATCCAATCTTCACCATCTTGTTTTGCAACGCATTGCATTCTACCTGCATCAGAACCTGTATTGGCTTCAGTTAAACCCCAAGCGCCGATCCATTCACCACTTGCTAATTTTGGAATCCAACGTTTGCGTTGTTCTTCATTAGCAAATTTATAAATATGATTTGTGCAAAGTGAGTTGTGTGCGGCAACTGATAAGCATAGAGCGCTGTCTACCTTACCAATTTCTATTAATGCCGTAATGTATTCGTTATAAGACAAACCTGCGCCACCGTATTCTTCCGGAATTAAAATACCCATTAAACCAAGGTCTCCTAATTTATGCAATGTTTCAGCTGGAAAATATTGCGTTTCGTCCCATTCCATTACGTATGGTCTTATATGCTTTTCGGCAAAATCTCTTACTGTTTGTGCTATTAGTTGTTGGTTTTCTGAGTATTCAAAATTCATCTTGTAATATTTTTACAAAGATAAGAAAATTGTCTGAACTCTGATTTATAGATATTCTCAATTACACAAGCTAATTTATGGAAACATAAGGAAACATTTTATCATAATGTTCCGGATGGTCTTTTACAAAATAAAGATTTTTTATATCTTCTGTATTTTCAAAAGGTCTGACTTTACTTCGATAACCAATGATTTGCTTTGCTACTGTAGAAAAGAAATACGGATTAGCTGTTAGTTCTTCGAACGTGGCTGTGTTAATATTTATTTTTTTAGGTTTAACAGGCTTTATCGTTAGATTCTTTTTAAATTTTTGAAAAACAGAATCTTCAATACCAAATACATCTTTAAGTTGATTAATGCTGTAAAAGCCACCGAGTTTATTTCTGAAAGTAATAATTCGTTCTGCGTAAACTTTTCCTATTCCGTATAATCTTTCGTAATCTTGTTGTGAGGCCGAGTTTACTTCTATTGTAAAATCATAATAATCTTTCTTTTCGTAGGATTTATAATTGTTATTCTTTTCTGTATTTATGGTGTTGCTATACGTTTTGGTTGAATTATTATTAGTGTAGCTTAGTTTAGCATCATTAATTTGTTGCTGTAGTTTGGCAATCTTTGCAGTATCATTAACAGTTAATGAGCGTTCTTTTGCAAAATATTGCACCACATACTTTTTAGATATTATGCTGATTATAATTACCATGCATAAAACAATAATTCCATTTCTTTCAAAACGAGAAAACCCTTTTTGTTTATTCATCCGAAACAAATATAAAAAAAGGTCTCGAAATCGAGACCTTTTTTTATTTATAATTAAGTATTAATTATTTGAATAGTAAATTAAACTCAACTCTTCTGTTTTGTGCTCTACCAGCAGCAGTTTTATTATCAGAAACCGGTTTTGTATCACCATATCCTGAAGAAACTAATCTTTCAGCAGGAATTCCTTTGCCTACTAAATAAGTTACAGCTGATGCAGCTCTGTCTTTAGATAACTGTAAGTTTTTGTCTGGTCTACCAACATTATCAGTATGACCATCAACATTTACATCATAGTAAGGATATTCTTTTAAGATAGAAGCAACCTCGTCTAAAATTTTGTAAGATACCGGTTTGATTGTAGCTTTACCAGTTTCAAACTGAATTGCACGAGCAGCAAATGCCAAACGTTTTTTCACTTCTTCTTTTACTTCAGGGCAACCTTTGTTAGATGCAGGTCCAGCAACATCAGGACATTTATCTTCATTATCCATCACACCATCACCATCTCTATCAGGACAACCTTGTGCTATGAAAGAACCAGGAATGTCAGGACATTTGTCTTTTTCGTTTACGATACCATCACCATCACGATCCGGATCTGGGCAACCACCAAATTTAGCAATACCTTTTACATCAGGACAAGCATCTTTCATATCTGGAATACCATCACCGTCTCTATCAGGACAGCCGTTAAATTCTGCTAAGCCAGGTATTGTCGGACATTCATCTTTGCTATCTTCAATACCATCACCATCTGTATCAGGACAGCCATTAAATTGAGCTAAACCAGCAACTTCAGGGCAAGCATCATCTAAATCATAAATGCCATCACCATCTGTATCAACAGGTTTCTCAACAATAACAGGTGTTGTATCAACAGCAACTTCTTTTCCTTTTCCTAAGTCAGCCATTATACCAGCACCAAAGAAGATGTGGTCATCGTTATTTTTAATTGCGAAATTATAACCTGCATTAATATTTAATGCAATATTATTTGCGATTTTGAAATTGATACCGGCTCCTACAGGAATACCAAAACCATTTACATTATCTTTAAATACAGGAGTCTGTGACCATGTACCTTGTAATTTTGCAAAAATGTACGGTGAAACAGCAGCATCTTCCTTTAAAATATAACCGTTATTAAATTTATAAGCTAATAAGCCTGAATACAACAAATTATATGTATTTATAACCGGCAATGTGGAATTCTCATTTCTTGAAGAAAATGCATGGCTACCTAAATCTAAACCGATTGCAATAGATGAATTAGGATTATACCAAGCCGTGATACGCGGTCCAAACCAAACCGGATTTTTAAAAGTAGAAACTTTTTTCAAAGCTGGTGTATAGTAATCAGCAACTTCCATTCCGATTCCAATACTGAACCTGCTGTTACCTACAGCACTTTTATTGCTTTTTGGTGGTTTTTTTGCACCTAACGATACAGAACTTAATAACATAAGTAATGCAGAAAATAATACGATACCTTTTTTCATAAAGACCTTGGTTTTAAATTATTATTGACAAAAATAGTGTTAATTTATATTAAATCGCAAATTTAGGCAAATTTTTTCCTATTTTCTTTGAAAATATTATCCAATTTTTGCTTATACTGTTGATAACATTGTAGTTTGTTGACTTACAACGTTAAAACTCACTTATTTTACTTTGATTTGATGATATTGATTTTATACTGTGATAATGTTTTTTATTGACAGTATGATTTAAATCCAAGAACTTTGCACCAAATTTAAAGTATGCTTCCTTACATAAAAGAAATCTCTACTGTTACTCTTGTTTTATTTGCTATAATTGATGTTTTAGGTTCGGTGCCTGTGATCCTTGATATTAAATCTAAGGTTGGACACGTAGATGCAAAATATGCAACGCTTGTTTCCGGATTTATTATGATCTTGTTTTTGTTTTTGGGAAAAGAAATTTTAAACCTTATCGGTATTGATGTTGCTTCTTTTTCGCTGGCTGGTTCTATAGTAATATTTTTAGTTGGATTGGAAATGACATTGAACAGAGATATTTTTAAGTCAGGAAATTCAACTGTAAAGAGTTCGTCAATTGTACCGATAGCATTTCCTATGATTGCAGGCGCCGGAACGCTTACAACGCTTTTATCACTTCGCTCTGAGTATGATGTCTATACTATACTTATAGCCATTTTAATAAACCTTATTATTATTTTCTTAGTAATAAAATTCATACCAAAAATCGAAAACTTATTAGGTGATACAGGTATCAATATTTCGCGCAAGGTATTTGGTGTGATATTATTATCAATCGCAATAAAATTATTCTCTAAGAACTTAGTGTTATTATTTCATATTTAGTCTTCCTGCTTTGCGAGTTTTGTCAAAACATCAGGTGTTACTTTTCTAATATTTTCATTTAATTTATCGCTTTCTACCAAACCATCGCGCATACGTACAATTCGATGCGTGTATGCAGCAATATCTTCTTCGTGTGTAACTACGACTAAGGTATTACCGTTAGTATGAATATCTTCAAACAGTTTCATAATTTCGTAGGAAGTCTTTGTATCCAGATTTCCTGTCGGCTCATCTGCTAAAATTAAAGATGGATTGTTTACCAAGGCACGCGCAACGGCAACACGCTGACGTTGTCCGCCTGAAAGCTCATTAGGTTTATGTTTCATTCTATCGCCTAAGCCAACCTGTTGTAATACTTCTTTTGCACGATCGTCGCGGTCTTTCTTGCTCCAGCCTGCATAGATCAACGGTAGCGCGACGTTCTCAATAGTTGTTAATCTTGGAATCAAATTAAATGTTTGAAAGATAAATCCAATCTGCTTGTTACGAACTGCTGCTAATTCATTATCTGATGATTTGCTGACATCATTTCCTTCTAAAAAATATTGTCCTGCGCTTGGCGTATCCAAACATCCTAAAATATTCATCAAGGTAGATTTTCCTGAGCCTGAAGGCCCCATCAGTGCAACATATTCGTTCTTGTAAATGTCTAAGTTGATTTCTTTCAATGCATAAATTATTTCATCACCAAGATTGAATTCCCGTTTTATACCTCTTAAGCCTATTACTATATTATTCATGCAAATCTTCTTTAGTATTTTGTTCCTGTTACAAATTTTGGAACTTTGATATAATCTTCATTTTTTAATGGTGCATTCATCAAAGCTTCTTCTTTAGTGATAGAATAATTCACTTCATCGTTTCTGAAAACATTTACATCTTCATTTATATAGATTAAAGGTTCTACACCATCTGTGTTCAACTCGTTTAACTTTTCCATGAAGCTTAAAATTTTGCTTAGATCTTGCTTGATGGCTTGCTTACCATTTGCATCAAATTCCAACTTGGAAAGACTTGCAAGCTTATCAATCAACGCGTCATCTACTATCATGATATTAGTTGTTTTTTATAGAAAAATATTACGAAGATAAAAATAAAAAAGGTACAGTCTGCATTTTCAAACTGTACCTTTCTATTATCCTTCATTTTTATTGTATTTTAACTACCTGCTTCGTAATCGGTTTCTCGCCATTATTAATGATGAAATAATATACACCTTTTGCCCAGTTTTCTGTATTGATATTCCATTCATTCAAACCTTCTTTCAATGTTTTCTGCTCTGATCGCATCAATTCTCCAATATCATTAAATATGGACATACTGATTTCCAACGGATCTTTTGAATACATTGTGATGATTGTTTTATCTACTGTAGGATTTGGGAAAATGCCTAATAATTCAAACTTATCTTTATCCAATTTTGCATTTACAATATTTGTAAGATATGTGTGATGATTATTATCAACTTCTCTTACCTGATAGTAATAAATGATACCACCAAGAGTATTGTGGTCATCAAAGAAATAATTTTTCTGCACACTTGAATTTCCGGCTGCACTCACTTCACCGATCTTGGTAAAGTTTACCGCGTCTGTGCTTCTTAAAATTTCAAATCTATTTGTATTCATTTCAGATGCTGTGGACCAGCTTACCTTGATGTATTGATTATCGATGGCTGCTGCTTTTATATATAGCAATTCAATAGGTAATACAGTTGGACAATCTGCCAATTTAATACTGCTTACTTCGCAAGATACTTCACCTGTTAAAACATTTCTTACGTGTGCATATGTGTATATATCCTGGAAATTTGCAGTTGTTGCGGTTGTCCATGAAACACCACCATTGTAAGAGTATTCTGCCACATAAGTTGCATTGCACGACGGACAAGATGCATTTACACTTACCGTTGGATTTGCGCTGCAAGCTATAGTTGGAAGAATAGTTACACGCGGAAAAACTTTAAATGGCTTGCACAATGTTGTACTACAATTGTATTTATCCGTGAATGAATATCTTACAGAGTATGAACTGCCGCCATTTACACCTGCTGCTGTAGTGTTTATACTTCCTGAACTGTTTGAGTTTGGTGTTAAACCACCTGCAATAGCTGCACCGGCACAACTTGTGCCTGCGTATAGATTGGCAGTTACACCATTAGAATAAGTTCCTGTTGGTGTTCCTAAATTGATATTGATATTACTAAAGACAGATGCTGTTGGTCCAACGCAATATACCGGTGAACAGAATGCATATGCCTGATTGTAAATCATAGTTGTGCCACCAGAAGAATTTAACTCTTCTATCCTGATAAAGTTGGTAATACTACTGCCACCACCTGTTGTGCTGCCGCCTCCGGAACCTAAGCCATCGCCATATCCATCATAAAATTCTATTCTATAAGGACCTTTATCAGGATCAATAAATCCTGTGGTATAAGTTACTGCTCCTAATGTGTTAGCATATCCTCCACCGGAAGTTACTACATTTCCAATTCCATCATACATCACCCAACTAATATCTAAAGGATAACTATCAAAATCAATTGTTACTCTATACAATGAATATAATGGTGGTGGAATTGTAACGTTGTATTGAATAATATCATCATCACATGCAGTAGTGTCTACAATCAAATCACCTACGTCCGGCTTATCAAATGTACCACCAATACTGCTCCTGCAACCGTTTGCATCTGTAAATAAAACATTCCATGCCTGTCCATCTGTTATTGTAAACGGAGTCGAACTTTCTAAAGTATCTATTGGTGGTAATGGGAAAGATATACCTGATGCCGCGCCTGTTCCTGTTACCGTAAAATGCTGTGCAGGAATTGCTTTTGGTGTTAAGCTTGGCCAACCACCATCCGGTGATGTTACCGTTAGACTGATACCATTGCTTCCATCACCAGGTGCATTACAAACAGGTGTAACATTAGGTGTAGTCATTTTTTCAAGCATAGTTATTTTTACCGGTGTTCCATAGCTGTAACATGAATCTAATGTAAGCGTATTTGTGCCACTATTATAGTTAATGAAAGTAACCGGTGTTAACCAAAATACCTGCGGACCATATTTATATGGATCATTATTAATAATATGTAAATCACCATGTGTGGTTCCTACTATAGGTGGTGCAGTTGTTACGTACGGTTTTTTTATTTCTACATTAAAACCATAGAAATAAGTAGGATCCACTCCGAATAACCACGAATCATCTTCGACTCTTAATCTCCAAGAACCATTTATACCTTCACCATTCAATCCTGCCCATGCATCTAACGGCAGATAATAGCCTGTAATCTCATTTCCAGCAGGACAAGCCGCTGTCGTAATGTTGCCACTTGTTCCAACATTTGAGAAACAAACATTGAGGTAACCGTAATCAGCACCACACTGATCTCGAATTAATCTATATACGGAACCATCCGGCGCAATTAAGTCCAAATCAAGATCTGCATAATAATTTATTCCCAAATTAAGACAAACAGTAATGGTATCTGTAGCTGTATTGAAAGTTGCACCGGCAGGAAAACCACTGATAGTTACAGGATATGTAGCCTGAGAACCATCCAGCTCTGCAGCAGGATTAGGGTAATTTCCCTGTATATCTCTGTAAACACTATTTACCGGCGCGCCTGGTGTAGTAATGTCTATATTTCCTACATAATAAGGTTTACCTGCATTTGCCGGATCAAATGGATTAATAACAGTTGGCTGTATAGTTGAAAACTGCCAACCGATAACAGGATTACTCTGAGCATTCGATCCAAAATTAATTGGGTTTGCCGTTACTCCGTAAGTCACATCGTCTCCAAAACATAATACTCTGTCTGTACCTTCTGTTGCGCCTAAGTTAGCAGCACAACAACTGGTACCATTATAAATCTGGAATTCATATTTACATTCATTGCCGCCAAAGCCATCTATCAGTATATAATATTTTTGACCAGCTATCATGTTTACCGTTACAGAACCATTAGTCGTTCCTGTTGAAACTGTTCCTGCCGGAATATTTGTAAATGTTCCTGTGCAAGAATTATTACTGCTTGTATATAGTGCAAACTGAACGCCAGGTTGTGCACCTATTCCTGCACAATGTGTACCTGTTGCATATTTGTATTGAATAGTTGTTGGTCCTGTTACTGTAGCGGTATAAGTATACCATACAGAATTTTCCGTAGTAGCACCACCAGGTATAGGCAGATCGTTGCTACATAATGAAGTTGCATTGACATTTGTTCCTGGAATTAAACTACAGGTTGTTGTTAAATCTATAGCACCTGAGCAATTATCATTTGATGGACGAACCGGACCTCCACCTGCATCAGTCACCTGAATAGAGAAATTTCCGGTTGAATAAGTTCCACCGTAATAACCATCAACCATTATATAATAAGTTTCTTCAGTGTTTAAAAATGTAGCATTAATTGTTTCATTTGCATTTGTTCCATTTACATCCGAGCAATATATTAATTGATCTTCCAGTTTACAATATGTATTCATATTTGGACAAGATGCACAATTATCTGAATAGAATGAGAAATCCGGTAAACAATCAATGGTTGCAGCAAGCCTGCTATCAAAAAGATATAATACTGCATCCAAATTATTACCTGAACCTACATTTGTAAGAAAGATGTTTGCATTACCAGAATTTGGTGCCGTAAATGTGAACCAAACACCACTGCCGTTATTATAATCTGCAGTGCATTCGTATATATATTCATTTGCATCTACAGCAACCAGATTATTAGATGTTATGGCAGCTGCACCTACTATTAATTGCGGTGCTGCAGCACACGTATTTGCACCTGATGGTCCGGGACAAGCATATGTATTTTGAATAGTATAAGTGCTGCATGCCACCGGAGCACCAGTTGCATATGTTGAATTCCAAGTAATTGTTACTGGTGTAAATGTTCCACTTGTTCCTGCTGTTGCCGTTTGATTTGTATTACCTGTAATAGTAATTGGTGCTGCAGGCGAACATGCTGCATTTGCTACCACCACCTGCGAACAATTTGTATTGGTTGCTGTTACCATGTTTCTAATATCAGGATAGATATTGAATGTACAAGGATTGGTAGCACGCACACAATTTGCGGAAACCGGTTGCGGACGTGGATAGCCGGTAGCAATGGTTGTTGCACCATTGTCTGCTAATATATAACCTACAAAAGTGTATGTTGCCGGTGTACAACCAGGACTTGGTAAACCAAGCGCAGGATTATAAACAGAATATGTTGCAGGATTATCTAAGTCTATAGTACATGCTGAATTCCAAACTGTAGATTTGCAATATGCCCAGCGATAACCCGGATTTGTTCCTGAATAAGAATAATTGAATGAAGCATTCAATGCGCTGCCTGCACATACTGCACCTGGAACACATGTTTGAGATGTAATTGTCGGTCTTTTAATATTTATATTAAAAGTACATTGTGCACCTGCATTTCCATCTATTACAAAATAATAAGTTTGCCCTGCTATTGGTGTAAATGTAAGTGTAGTGGTACCGCTTGAAACCGGTGTTAATGCAGCGCAAGTACCTCTAAAGATACCGAATTGTATACCTGTTGCACCTACACCTGCACCATCTGTACATGATACACCTGTTACTTCTAAAGTAACCTGAGCATTACCATTATTAACTGGTGCTGTCCACTTATACCATACATCATTTTCTAAAGTTAATGCAGCAACATATTGCGGATCAGGATCAGTACATATTGCTGTAGCGCCGATAGTTGTTCCAGATACTACATTACACATTGGATTTAGATCAATCGCTGCAGAACAATCATCATTTGCAGGAATAGGATCAGGTGTTCCTACTATTTGTGAACCGGGTGCCGGCTCTGCGTTAGAGGTTATTGTTTCTGTAACTTGTATTGTAAAATTTGCAGTTGGTCTGGCTGCCGTTCCACTTACCCAAACAAAATATGTTTGTCCCGGAATTACAAATGAAAACAATCTTTCTGTTCCGGCTGTACCTGCATAATCATTACAGCCAGCCGCAATGTTTGTCATTTGGTTACAAGGTCTGTTGCAGTCATTTACACCACCTGTTAGTCCAGCCTGTGGTCCTATTAAACTTACTTTCACATTGGAAGATGCATCTGGTGTTACATTTATTTGTACGCGACCTGAAGCCGGTGCTGTAAATTTATACCAAACATCCTGATAGGCTGTACATCCTGCATTAAAACCTGATGTAGCACCGGCATTAGAACCTGTGATAGGTGTTGCATTCACCGTCAAATCAATAGCACCACAAGGTTCATCATTTTGTATCATTGTCCAGTAAGGCAAGCAAATGCGACTTAGATAACAGTCTGCACTTGCAGAAGAAACATCTACTGTTTTGCATACTTTATAAGTGGTAGAATTATTTAATCCTGTATAGATTCCTGTGCCTGGTAATGGTGTTAATGGCGTGCCACAAATGCCCCAAACCTGGTAAGAAATATGAGATACTGCATTTGCTAAACAGCTTGCATTATTTCCTGCAGATGATGTAATTTCAATACCTCTGTCTAACGGAAACTCTACTGTTGTAAATGGTGCAGGAACTGTGAATGTACCGCATACTGTTGCAATTTTTGTATTTACCGAAAAATTGGAATGACAAGCACCATTAGCTGCAGTCTCTGCGAAAGAATAATCATTTGGCGTATCGAAGCGATGTGTGTTACAATCAGGATCTGAACAAGAACTGCAGGCATTTACTGATGAACAATTAAATGTTGCGGTAGTACCTGTTCCTGAGCCAACTGCGCCACCAAAGAAATCTAAACGGAAACCTACATTTGTGCCGTCCCAATTATCTACTAAAATATAAATAACATCACCTGCGGCAACAGTCATACTATTTGAAAATAAATTGCCTAATGCTGAATTTGAATTTCCATTGCCTGTACCTCTTATTCCTGTTGGTGATTGTGGTGCAGCATAGTTACATCTGTCAGGACTGCTTAAATTTGTTGGACACGTTCCTGCACTTCCTCTATTCCAAACAGCAAAATCATAATCGGCAGAACCATTATAAGGTGAAATAGTAAATTCTAAAGTTCCAGCTGCTAAGATGGTAATTCTAAACCAACGTGTATTTTTTTCTCCTGCTAACATACAACCACAACCGCCTGAAGGACATTCCTGCGTGCCAAAACCATCATCCAACTGTTCTGCCAATTGATTATTACAAACATTTACAGCGTTTGCACAATTGTTTCCAAGCTGAGCATTTGCAGTAATGGAAATATGTAGAAAAAATAATAAAAGAAAATATTGTATACTTTTTTTCATAACTGATTCTGATTATTGTGCTAATAATTTTTTCAAGTCTTCCAATTCTTTTTTCTTGGAAATTATATCAATATTATTACTGTTTGGATTTACCTGAATTTCCTTTTCCAAATCAGCTGCAACTTCTTCCAGATATTTTCTTTTCAATGGAGAAATCGTTATTTTATCTGTTGTATTAGTTATTCTTTTTTCAGAAATATTATCTTCAGCAACAGGCTGCCTCACATTTACTAATTGCTCAGAAACTCTTTCTTTCAAGACAGTTGAAGTTTCATAAGCTTCTTCTTTGGTAGCTATAACTTTGAAATCAGGATATATTGGAAGATGTAAATCAGGATTGTTATCATGAGCGATACTTACATCATTGCTAGTTACTCTTGGTGTCTGAGTTTGTTTTGATTTTTTGAAGTTTGAATTATTATCTTGTTTTGATATAATGATCTTGTTCTCTGATGCGGCTCTTTGAGTTGCTAACGAATCTATTTTATTGTTTGGTGCTAACGTTAATTTTGCAGCAGTATTTTCAGGAATATTAGGTGAGCTTGGAGATGTAACCGATACTGAGTTCAATTCAACTATTTGTTTTTTTACATTTTTATCAACTCGATCACTTTGTGCAAAAATGTTATTGTAAAATAATAAAGACAATAACAACACCAGAAATTTGGATGGTAGTTTTTTAGTCATAATCAGTTGGTTTTCTGTCTTAAGTTATGTTGAGAATAGATATAATATTAACCATTTTCGGTTATAAATACAAATTTAATCTAATGAATCTTTTAACTATTTTCAATAATTCTTTGAAAAAACTACCTTTGCAGCATGAAAGAACGTGTTTTAAGTGGTGTAAGAAGCACCGGAAACCTACATTTAGGCAATTATTTTGGTGCTATTAAAAATTTTATCCAAATGCAGGATAATTATGAGTGTTATTACTTCATTGCCAACCTTCATGCATTAACCACGCATCCTGATCCTGAATTATTAAAAAAATCGGTACGTGCTACTTTAGTAGAATATATTGCCTGCGGTTTAGATCCTGAAAAAAATACGATTTTTGTACAGAGTGATTTGCCTGAAATATCAGAGTTATATACGCTTCTGAACATGTTTGCATACAAAGGTGAATTGGAAAAATGCACCTCATTTAAAGAAAAAATAAAAAAGCATCATGAAAATATCAATGCCGGCTTATTAACCTATCCTGTTTTGATGGCTGCTGACATTTTAATTCACAGAGCGCATAAAGTTCCTGTCGGAAAAGATCAGGAGCAACATTTGGAGATGGCAAGGAATTTCGCATTGCGTTTCAATCATAAATTCGGTGTAGATTTCTTTCCTGAGCCACAAGCATTTGACACTACCGGAACATTAGTGAAAGTTCCGGGTTTGGATGGAAGCGGAAAAATGGGCAAGAGCGAAAGTGAAGGCAATGCAATTTTTCTATGCGATGACGAAAAAGAAATCTGGAATAAAGTAAAAAAAGCAAAAACAGATACCGGACCAACTATTCCAAATCAGGAAAAAACGGTAGAAATACAAAACCTTTTTATGCTGTTAGGCTTAGTATCTACACAGGAAACCGTTGATTTTTTTGAATCAGAATATAACAAATGCACTATCAGATATGGTGATTTAAAAAAGCAATTATCTGATGATATTGCGGCGTTTACAAAACCATTCAGAGAGCGAATTACAGAACTGGAAAACACACCAACACTAATTAATAAAATAGCAAAAGATGGTGCTGAAAAAGCACAGATCAGCGCACGTGCAACTTTAGATGGCGTGCAGGAAATTATGGGTTTAAAAAGTATCTGGAAGTAAAAACAGTGGTGAGATCTTTCATAAAAACCATTTATAAAGTTTACAATATTTTAGCTTAAAACTTAAACTTATCCACTTTTAGAAAAAAATATCATCTATTTATTTTCATTTGAAAATTAATCTTTAGCTTTATTCTCCAATTAATCATAAAATATAGCGCGTGGCAAAACAAAAAAAACAACTCAAGCATATTGCAGTTGCCGGAAACATTGGTTCCGGAAAAACTACTTTAACAGAAAAATTAGCCAAACACTATAATTGGGAAGCTCGATTCGAAGATGTTGAAAATAATCCTTACTTAAATGATTTTTACCAAGACATGCCACGTTGGTCATTTAATCTACAAATCTATTTTTTGAATAGCCGTTTGAAGCAATTGGTAGAAATTCAGGAAGGCACACAGGTTGTTATTCAGGACAGAACTATTTATGAAGATGCGCACATATTTGCACCGAACTTACATGAAATGGGTTTGATGAGCACACGTGATTTCGAGAATTATATCAGCTTCTTCAGAACGATCAGCAAGAAAGTAAATTCACCGGATCTATTGGTTTACCTAAAAGCATCTATCGGTACTTTAGTCGGACAAATTGAACGTCGTGGTCGTGCGTATGAAGATAATATTCGTTTAGATTATTTGAAACAATTGAACTCTTATTACAATAACTGGATCGATAATTATAAAGAAGGACCTCTTTTAGTAATTAATGTTGATGACCTGAATTATGCTGATAAACCTGAGGATTTCAGCAAGGTAGTAGAAAAAATTGACGCTGAATTGTTTGGGTTATTTTAGAAATTCAGATGTGAGAAATGAGAAATGAGAAATATGCTTTTTCATTCATTCCTTTGAAAGAAAATAAAACAAGAAAACAGGCTACAATAATTGTAGCCTGTTTTCTTATGTCTCACTTCTCAAATCTAAAGTCTACTTTCCGGTGATATAAGCACCTTCAAAACCTGCAACACTTTTCACTTGCGGTAAAACACTTTCTGCAGCTGCGCGGTTTGCAAAACCTGTAAGCCAAACAACATTCGCACCTTTATCATTTTTGTATGTAACCAATTTACCGTATTTAGCAAGCGGTTGAATTTGTTCCCATTTTGGTGTTGTGAAAGCACCTAACTGAATGGCAGTTTTATATTTTGCCAGCATTGCATCACGCGATTGTACACCTAATGCTTGAACATTCGCGTCTTGTGCTGTAATGATATTTGTTTGCGCAATAGTATTATTATTTACAGTATTACTTGTATTTGTCTGCATTTGAACTTTCGGTGCAGCTTGCTCTGTTTCCACTCTTGATTTGCTTTGAACCGGTTGTGTATTTTCATACGTATTTGTTTGCTGTTTCGAATAATATCCATCATTAGTGTTCGCAGGTGCAGCAGAAGAGTTATCGCCGATTGCACCTACATTATTATTAATTACGGTTCCTGTTGGTGCAGCAGAAGAATTATCGCCAATAGCAGCCACTACATCTTTTTCTTTTTTTACATCATCATTTTTACTCTGTACTACTTGCGTTTCTTCTGACGATTCTTCCATGTCAACTACTTTAAAAGTCTTAAGGTCTAATTTTTTAATAATGCCGCCTGAAGAATATGTTAATGTATTCTCATTTAGCAAACCAGGATTAGATTCATTCTTTGATGTATTTACAATACTTCCTAAATTTTTAGGTTTGCTCCAGCTTCCACCTTTGTATTCTGAAGTATATAAATCCAATCCGCCATTTGTGCCAATAAAGTTTGCGATGAAAAATATTTTTTTAGTATTGCCATTATCAGACAAAGCAGGCTGTCCAACTTTATAAGTTCCTAAGATATCTTTATTTAAAGTATAGGATACCCAATGTTTATCTTTCCAGGTAGCATGTAACACTTCAAACATCAAAATTTCTTCAATAGATTTTAGTTGTTCAGGAACCTTGTAAGCAGGAACATCTTCCGTGTATAATTCAAAAGTAATATCCTGTAAGTATGAATATTCGTTGTGCAGAGAAGATGCAGAAAAGATTTTTGCACTCATAAAGAGTATAGAAAAAAGTAAGATGTAAGTTTTTTTCATGTGTAAAACGCTATAAATTTAATGATTACAAAATTGTCATTTAATACTTCCATTAATACGCTAAGTTTTCCACATTATTGTATTAAAAATATAGTAACAACTATGATGCCATTAATATTTTCTTGTATATATTGTACCTTAGTAATCCGTTTACAACAATTCTAAATTTAATTTAAGTTGATTTTTTTTGAAAAAATATACACTGTAAAAAGAAGTTTTTACAAACTACTTTCTTTGGGTGTACTTTTATTTTTTATGCAAATTTCTTTTGCACTTGGCGACTTTAGGGTTGCAGGTGCAAGACAAGTTGGTATGGGTTTCAATTCTATTTCGATGACTAATACTTATGGTGCATACAATAATCAGGCGGTTGGTGCTTATTTAGAAAGACCATCTTTTGGATTATATTATGCTCCGGTTTTATTAGGTCAAGGTGTGAGTAATATTTCTGGAATAATTGCAGTGCCGATAAAAAAAGCAGGAACATTCGGCATTACTGTAAATTATTTTGGTTACAGCTTATTTAATGAGAAAAAAGTGGGTTTATCTTATGCCATGAAACTGGCAAAATTCTTATCTATCGGTGTTCAGTTAGATTACCTGAATGCTAAGATCGGAAATGGTTATGGATCTAAAAATTTAGCGACTTTTGAATTTGGTATTATGGCGAAGCCTATTGATGAACTGTCTATTGGTTTTCACGTTTTCAATCCTGCAAGAATATATGTAGATAAAAGCACCGGTGAAAAACTACAAACACTTTTCAGATTAGGAATTACTTACGAAGCACTCAAAAAATTTTTTATTTCTGCTCAATTAGAAAAAGACTTAAAGAACAAATTGATTTTTCGAGGTGGTGTTGAATATACTTTAAAAGAAATCATCAGCTTTCGCGCAGGCGTGGCAACCGATCCGATCACCGGAACTTTTGGCTTAGGCGTTGCTCTCAAACAAGGTTTAAGCTTCGATGCCGCATTTTCATATGTAGGTAACTTAGGATTTCAGCCACATGTTGGAATCGTTTACACTATCAGAAAGAGAAAAACAATGCCAAAACTAAATGAAACCATTCAACAGCAGGAAACACCTGCTGATACGCCGTCAGAAACTATTCCTAAATAGCTTAAAAATCTTTTTTATACTTCAATTTTATAATTTATTGATTTAAAGAATACCGTTAAAATGCGTATTTTTGCGCCATGGAAAACATCAGAAATTTCTGTATTATCGCACATATCGACCATGGGAAAAGCACTTTGGCTGACAGATTATTACAATTAACAAACACCGTTTCGGACAGAGACCTGCAGGCGCAAACTTTGGACGACATGGATCTGGAACGTGAACGTGGAATTACCATTAAAAGCCACGCAATACAGATGGATTATTTGTATGAAGGAAAAAATTTCGTTTTTAACTTAATCGATACACCTGGTCACGTAGATTTCTCTTATGAAGTTTCGCGTTCTTTAGCAGCTTGCGAAGGCGCACTTTTATTGGTAGATGCAACACAAGGTATTCAGGCACAAACTATCTCTAATTTGTATTTAGCTATTGAAAACGGTTTAGAGATCATTCCTATCGTGAATAAAATTGATATGGATGGTGCAATGGTAGATGAAGTGAAAGATCAAATTGTAGATTTGATCGGCTGCAAACACGAAGATATTATGGAAGCCAGCGGCAAAACAGGCTTAGGTGTTGACTTAATTTTGCCTCAGGTTATTAAGAGAATTCCTGCGCCAAGTGGCAGCGAAACAGAACCTTTACAAGCATTAATTTTTGATTCAGTATTTAACCAGTTTCGTGGTGTTATCGCTTATTTCAGAGTAATAAACGGAACAATAAAAAAAGGCGATAAAGTAAAATTCGTTAACACAGAAAAAGAATATTTTGCCGATGAAGTAGGCATTATGCGTATGACGCCTGAACCGAAAAGTGAAGTAAAAGCCGGCGACATTGGTTATATCATCACAGGTATAAAAGTTTCTAAAGAAATAAAAGTTGGTGATACTATTACGCATGTAAATCGTCCTTGTGCTAATATTATCAAAGGTTTTGAAGATGTGAAGCCGATGGTATTCGCAGGTATTTATCCTATTGACAATGACGATTTTGAAGAGCTGCGTGAATCTTTGGAAAAGCTGCAGTTAAATGATGCTTCTTTAGTTTGGGAACCTGAAACGTCTTTGGCGTTAGGCTTTGGTTTCCGTTGTGGTTTCTTAGGCTTATTACATTTAGAAATTATACAGGAAAGATTGGAACGTGAGTATGATATGACCATCATTACTACCGTACCAAACGTAACTTATTTCTGCTATACCAAACAAAACGAAAAGCTCACGATCAATAATCCGTCAGATTTACCTGATCCTACTTTTATTGATTATGTAGAAGAGCCTTTTATAAAAGCGCAATTGATCACAAAGCCTGAATATGTTGGTGCTTTGATGAAATTATGTATGGACAAACGTGGTATCTTAAAGAACCAGGTTTACTTATCGCCTACTAAAATTGAACTGCAATTTGAAATGCCTTTGGCAGAAATTGTATTCGATTTTTATGACCAGTTAAAATCAATTTCTAAAGGTTATGCAAGCTTTGATTATCATATGCACGATTTCAGGGAAAGCGATCTGGTAAAATTAGACATCAAATTGAACGGTGAAAATGTAGATGCATTTTCAGCATTAATTCACAGAAGCAAAGCTTATCATTTTGGCAGCAGGTTGTGCGAAAAATTGAAAGATTTAATTCCACGTCAGCAATTCGTGATTGCCATACAAGCAGCTATTGGTGCAAAAATTATTGCACGCGAAACCATTTCTGCCATGCGTAAAGATGTTACTGCAAAATGTTATGGTGGTGATATTTCGCGTAAAAGAAAATTATTAGAGAAACAAAAGAAAGGTAAAAAACGCATGCGCCAGGTTGGCAATGTAGAAGTTCCACAAGAAGCGTTTATGGCTGTGTTGAAGTTGAATGATTAAGAGAATGGTTTTTGCAAATGGAAATGTTGAAGAAGATTAGATGATTATTAAGATGTCACTATTAGAGTAAATCTATTCCAATGACCAACACAGACACCACTCGCCTTTCTCGTCTTACTGCAATTTTAACGCAATTGCAAACAAAACGTTTATTGACGGCTTCGGAATTGGCAAAGAAATTTTCGGTGAGCAGCAGAACCATTTATCGTGACATCAGAGCTTTAGAACAAGCCGGTGTGCCCATTTTAACGGAAGATGGCAAAGGTTATTCTTTGATGGATGGCTACAGAATTCCTCCTATAATGTTTACCGAAACGCAAGCCAACGCTTTAATTCTCGCAGAACAATTAGTACTTAAAAACAAAGATGCTTCTTTCGTTAAGGATTATACAGAAGCAATAGAAAAGATCAAAGCCGTACTTGGTCATACTATAAAAGACAAAGCTAATTTACTTGCTGACCGAACAAGATTCAGCCAAAACATTAACAGCGAAAAGAACAGTAATAACTTATCTGAATTACAGTTTGCACTCACCAATTTTTATTTGGCTCAAATTGAATATACCAACGAAGCAAACAAAGCAACTACAAGATTCATAGAGCCGTTTGCATTATTAAGCACACTGGAAAATTGGCTATTGGTTGCATGGTGTCATTCTAGAAAAGAGTTTAGATATTTTCGTTTAGACAGGATCAAAAAACTTGATATACTCAACGAAAAATTCACAGCGCACAAAATGACTCTACAAGAGTTTTTTGACAAGCAGCATCCTTAAACAAATAATACTTTACTAGTTTAATATAACCACACAAGGCACAAAAGATACAAAAGCTAAACTATGTGAAGCAAAAATAAATTTAAAAGAAAGTCTTTGTTTTCTTTTGTGCCTTATGTGGTAAAATTCTTTTTCAACCCTTGACATAAGGCTGTCATTCGACCAACTTAGATTTGCATCATAAACTAAAAAAATAATTTTATGATCAATCAATTAGCAAACTTAAACTGGCTTAGTGTTATTATCGCTTTTGTTGTGTACTGTACGATCGGTGCTTTATGGTTCACCTTATTCTTCAGCAAACCCTACAAAATTTCTTTAGGTAAAGAAAACGAAACCTTACCAAACAAACCCATTTTCATCGTTGGTCCGACAATCTGCTCACTTGTAATTACTGTTGCAACGGCGATTTTAATGTATGCTCTAAACATTCAATCTTTTGGTGCAGCAATAGAATTTGCTTTAATTATTGGTGTAGGATTCTTGGTTGCCAACACCGTAAACATTGCCATCAACCCAAATATTCCACGACCTATTTTATATGGAATCATCAGCGGCAGCTATCATTTATTATGTATTTTAATAGTGTGTAGTATTTTGTTTGCTATGAAATAGCCATTGGTTTAGATTAAATCAATCAAGTTATTTATTTTCTATCATTCCGAAACCATACAAAAGTATAGTTGCTATAGACACAAACCACAATCTCATACAGTTGATAAAATATTGTGTAATTTTAGCACACATCAACTATAAGAACTATGAGAGAAATACAGACATTACAAATTGACAAACTCGAAACGGAACGGTTAATTCTTATTCCTTTTACTATAGAAATTTGCAGAAATCTTATAAATGATGATTTCAGCGATTTACTTAAACTTGGTTTTAAGAAAGGAATAAGCTGGCCTGATGAAGATGTGATAGAAACCTTGCCTAAAATAATCAATAATTTATCGCTGTTAGAAGCACCAACAGGCTTTGAATCATGGATGATCATAAAAAAAGATACTTTAGAAATTATTGGCGATGCAGGTTTCAAAGGTTTTAATTATGAAGATGAAAACATTGATCTTGGCTACGGCATCATCAAAGAAGAAAGAAGAAATGGCTATGCTGAAGAAGCGGCAAAAGCACTTGTAAAATGGGCACTTTCAAATGATATAGTAAAAGAAGTAACGGCTAATTGTTTGGTTGATAATCTTGCTTCTATTAAGCTGTTACAGAAATTAAATTTTAAAGAAACGAAGAAAGATGAAGAAAGCATTTATTGGTCGCTGTTGAAGCTTCGATAAACTCAGCTTGACACTTCTACATATTCAGTATGACATTCATTTTACAGCAATTCGCTTATAATCTTCTCTATACCTACACTTTCTGCTTCGGCTTTGAAATTACGGATAATGCGATGACGTAAAATAGGCAATGCTACAGCTTGTACATCTTCAATATCAGGTGAATATTTTCCATTAATTGCAGCATGTCCTTTTGCTGCAACTACCAATGCCTGCGATGCTCTCGGACCTGCGCCCCAAGCTACAAACTCGTTTATTATTTTTGCTGCTTTTGCAGTTTGCGGTCGTGTAGAAGAAACTAATTTTACCGCATATTCTACTACATTATCTGCAATTGGCATTCTGCGAATGAGATGCTGGTAAGCAATAATATCATTTACACCAATCACTTTATTTATAATAGCCGGATTATCTGTTGTAGTTGTTTTTACTACTTGTAGTTCTTCTTCATACGTTGGATAATCCAATACGATATTGAACATAAAACGGTCTAACTGTGCTTCCGGTAATGGATACGTTCCTTCCTGCTCAATTGGGTTTTGTGTTGCCAATACAAAGAATGGTAATTCTAATTTATGTTGCACACCGGCTGCAGTTACTTGTCGTTCCTGCATAGCTTCCAATAATGCTGATTGCGTTTTTGGTGGTGTTCTATTGATTTCATCTGCCAAAATAATATTAGCGAAAATAGGACCACGATTAAATTGAAACTGGCGGTTTTCGTTCAATACTTCTGCGCCAATAATATCAGAAGGCATTAAATCCGGTGTGAATTGTACTCTTTTAAAATTCAGATCTAATGCATCAGAAACCGTTTTTACCAATAATGTCTTTGCTAAACCAGGTACACCTACCAACAAGCTATGGCTATCGCAAAATATTGATAACAACACATATTTTACTACATCATCTTGTCCGACAATTATTTTGCTGATCTCTTTTTTTAATTGCTGATACGAAGCTGCTAAGCTTTGTATTCCTTCAACATCATTATTAAACTGGCTCATAAGCTATTATTTGAAAGCAGAAAAGGCTTCTAATTCAGTACATTGTTTGTAATCATCACCTACCATCAGGTATGTTTTCTTCATATTCTTAGTGTACCAACGTTGCAATGTCAATTCTTCTTTGTCATTTTTTGCAGCATTCTGCATTTTATCATAATCTACTTTTATATCTGCAACGTGCGGTTCTGTTTTAGAAATTAATTTTACAATTCTAAAAGCAGGTGTGCCATCATCACCTTGAAACATAATAGGTTCTGTAATACCATCAATTTGTAAAGTATCTACCGTTAAATATAATGCAGGATCTATTTTATTTACTTCTAATAGAGTGCTGCCTGTTTCATTATTTAATAAAGAACCACCTACATTTTTTGATGTAGGATCTTGTGAGAAATCTTTTACAGCCTGGAAGAAAGTAATTTTTCCTGTTAACAAATCAGTTCTGATAGAGTCTAATTTTTTCTGAGCATACTCAGCATCTTTTGAAGTAGATTTGGGACGAATCAAAATATGTTTTACCTGTATCATATCACCACGGCGTTCTACTGTTTGTATAATATGATAGCCAAATGGTGTTTGTACCAAACCACTTACTTCACCTGCTTTTAATTTATAAGCAGCAGCTTCAAATTCTTTTACAAAAGTACCACGTGGTGCCCAATCCAGCAAACCACCTTCCTGAGCAGAAGCAATATCTTCGGAATAAAGTCCTGCTAAGAATTCAAATCCTTCACCTGCATTTATTCTATCTAATATTCCTTGTGCTTTATCTTTGGCTGCTTGTTCCTGTTCGTCTGAAACTCTTGGTTTCATTACTATTTGTTGCAATTCGATAGTAGCATTAAAATAAGGCAAGCTGTCTTTTGATAATTTATCAAAAAAGGCACGAACTTCTGATGGTGTTACTTTTATATCACCTACAATTTTTTGACGCATACGCGCAGCCAACATCTGCTCTCTGATATCTTCACGATAATCATCTTTGATCTGATCAACACTTTTATGATAATATTCTTCAAATTGTTCCTGCGAGCCTGCCATATTGATAAAGTAATTTATCTTTCTGTTCAACTCTTCTTCTACTTCGTCGCTTCCTAATGGCAAACTATCAATTAATGCCTGGTTAGTAAGAATTTTATTGTATAGTAATTGCTGCATCAGCTGGCAACGATTGGTTTGTTCTTCTACACCACGAAGACTCAATAGATCTAATTGGTTTTCAATATCTGAACGTAGAATGATCTTATCATTTACAATTGCATCGATCTTATCTAACAAAATGCCGTTTGTAGAAAAGCCTGTTTGAACGGCAGCAATGATCAACGCAAATAAAAGTAGTTTCCGCATGGTATAATTTGAACTGCAAATGTACAAAAATGAACGTTAGTATAATATCAATTTTAACTCAAATTGCGGTGATTGTTAGTAAGTTAAGATTATTTAAGAGTTCTTAATAATACAAGAAGGCATTGCTCACACAATGCCTTCTTAAAAATGTAAGATTTAGTAAGTTTTAAAACCAACCAGGTCTTAATATTATTTTTTAACCAGACTTTCAAAAACATCTTTATTTACAGAAACAGGATATTTTTTCTTTAGATTTTCAACCCATTGTTTCTCTAAATATTCCTGGTAAGAAGCTACCACATAGCCACGACATTCATCAAAAGTGCGAACTTTAGGTGGTTGCAGATTATATACTTGTGTGATCTGTATTTTATTATCAATTGCTACAGGTTTTGTTACACTTTCGGCATTGATGTTTACAGTAGCTTTGCCTTCGCTTTGTACTTGTGTATTTATTCTTGGTGTAGTAATACCTAAGGCTTTTATCTTTTCGGTCAATGCTTCATCAGTTATTTCTTTGTTTGCATTGATCAATTTATAAATAGCGTTTGCCTGTTTTAAATCATCTGCATAAATTGTTCTTACGGAAGCACGTTTCTTTAAATTAAAATCTGTTTTATTTTGGTTATAAAATGCCAGCAAACCGACAGAATCATCAGATGCTTTATTCCAGATATTTTTTTCTGACAAAGAAAATATCATGATACCATTTCTGTATTCGTCCATCAATGCTTTGTATTCCGTATTGTTTTGTTTCAAATCACTTTTATAATATTCAAGTGTCAAATCTTGTTTTGCTTTCTTAATCAATTCATCATATTTGTCTGTGCCTGGCTTTGCAAACATGGTATAAAAAGATTCCTGTATTTTTTTACCAAAATCATTTTCATCATATTTTTTTGAACCGATCTGCAATAATGTTTTTGCAACAGTTGTATCTCTGTAAGCGAAAGGTGTTGCGAGTGCTAAATCAGTTAATCGTTTCTTGAAAGCAGCATAATTTTCCGTTAAAGTTTTTGCAGCTAATTTCTCTGTAAGCTTATCCAAATACTTATCCATTTGATATTGATACTGCGGCGCATTTTGCAATTTTGTTTTTAAAACCGGTATCGATTCTTCATAAGTTAATGGCTTTGCCGTTTCTAAACGCTTTACTATATACCAAGCTGTAGCTGTTTTAAATGGCTGTGAATATTCACCGTCTTTTAAGCCATAAACTGTTTCTTCAAATATTTTTGTATACGTATTGATGCCAAACCATTCCAATTGTCCTTTATTATTTTTAGTAAGGTCGTCATCGCTGAATTGTTCTACTGCTTTTTCAAAAGACAGATTTGCTTTTAATTTTGCATATGCCAATTGCATGGTGTCTTCGATGGCTTTCTTTGCTTTTGCAGATGTATCTGTGATCGGAAAGAATCTTTTGATAATAGCTGCTTTCAATTTAGGACGTGCCGTACGTGTTTCATTTAATTTTAAAATATGATATCCTAAACGCGTTTTTACAATTCCTGAAACTTCACCAACTTTCATTGCATATGCAGTTTCTTCAATTTCGGGTAAAGTCATTTGGAAGCTGTTGAACCAACCTAATTTTCCACCTTTTTCTGCTGTTTGCTTATCATCAGAAGATTTTGCCAATTCTTCAAAACTTGCACCGGATTTTAATTGTTGCTGAATCTGCTGCGCTTTTGCAAGTGCTTCTTTCTCATTATTATTATTTACTGAAATATAAATATGGCTGACATTCACATCTGTTTTTGCTCGCTCATATTCCTGCTTAATTAATTTTTCGGCAATCTCTTTATCTATGTAAGAATCCAATAATTGTTTTTCATAAGAAGCCAACTCTTCTTTAAACCTGTCATTCTTATCTAAACCTTGTGCTAATGCTTCTTTTACTTTTAGCCTGAAATTGACATACAAATTCAAATAATCGTCTAAAGATTTTCTGCTGTAATCTGCTTTATTATTGAAATTATTTTTTTGATAGATGTATTCAAACTCTGATTTATTCACTTTTGTATCGCCAACAGAAAACAATATATTATCCTGAGCAACGATAATTGTAGAAAGAAATAGAAAAAAAGTAAGTGTTAATAGTAGGTTTTTTTGCATACGAAGTTGCTTTTAGACAAATTTATCCAATTTTATCATACTTTAATACAGATATTTGAAAGACCTTGTTTATTTAGTTAATTTTAACAAGTTTTTAGAAAGTTATGCGAAGAAAAAAAAGAAAAGAATATCCGATTTTAGAGAATGTGGAAATTACATCTATTGCTGCCGAAGGAAAAGGCTTGGCGCGTGTAGATAGTTTTGTTGTTTTTGTAGATAAAGCTATTCCTGGTGATGTGATTGATGCAAAGATCACGCAAAAAAAGAAAGATTATGCACAAGCAGAAATTGCTTCATTAGTAAAACCATCAGATAAAAGAATAGATCCATTTTGCATTCATTTTGGTACTTGCGGTGGCTGCAAATGGCAGCACGTTGATTATAAATATCAATTAGAGTTTAAGGCAAGTTTGGTTGATGAAGCATTTCGCAGAATCGGTAAAATGAATATTGATAACATTGCTCCAATTTTGGGTTGTGAAGAAACCGTTTTTTACAGAAATAAATTAGAGTTTACTTTTTCAAATCGTGTGTGGCTTACGCGCGAACAAATTGACAGTGGCGAATCTTTTGAGAAGAATGCTTTGGGTTTTCACACGTCGGGAAATTTTGCAAGCATCTTACAAATCAACGAATGTTATTTGCAAGATGAAAAAGTAAATACTATTAGAAACGCAGTGTATAATTTTTCGGTTGAAAATAATTACACGTTTTACAATCTAAAATTTCACGAAGGTTTGTTGCGTAATTTAATTTTCAGAAGCACTACTTTAAATGAATGGATGGTAACGCTTTGTGTTGCTCAGCCTGACATGGAAAAGATAGAGCTGATGATGAATTTCATTAAGGACAGTTTTCTTTTTATAACTTCATTAAACTACATCATCAACACTAAGAAGAATGATACAATTTACGATCAGGAAGTAATTACATATCATGGTAAAAATCACATCATTGAACAGCTTGGAAATGTGAAATATAAAATTAGTACGAAGTCATTTTTTCAAACCAATAGCAAGCAAGCAAAACGCTTATACGACATTGTAAAAGACTTTGGAAATTTTACGAAAGATGATTTGGTGTATGACTTGTATTGTGGTACTGGAAGCATTGCTTTATACATTGCAAATGATTGTAAAAAAGTAGTTGGTATTGAGCAAATTCCGGATGCAATTGTTGATGCTAATTTCAATGCAGAATTAAATAAGATTGATAATTGCGTGTTTCATGCAGGTACTTGCGAAGATATTTTGAAGGAAGAATTTATCGCTGAATATTCTACACCTGATATCGTAGTGGTAGATCCGCCGCGTGCAGGTTTGCATGAAAAGGTTGTGAATGTTTTGTTACAAGCTGCTCCGAAAAAGATCGTTTACGTAAGCTGTAATCCAGCGACGCAGGCGCGTGATGTTTTGTTGTTTTCAGAGAAATATAAGGTTACGAAATGCCAGCCTGTAGATATGTTTCCACATACTTTTCATATTGAGAACGTGATTCTGCTGGAGTTGATATAACACTTCGATAAGCTCAGTGTGACAGTAAAAAAGAAAGCATCGCAGAAGCAATGCTTTCTAATATAATAACTAAATCAAAAAAATTATTGTTTAAATATTTTCTCGTAGCTGATAGTATTTGCACCTTTTATTTCGATGATATACATACCGTTTTCTGTATCAGAAAAATCTAATTGTACATCATTTTTATTTGGTAAAAATTCATAAATAATTCTTCCAGACAGATCTAATACTTTTACCGATTCGATGCTTTCTTTAGCATTGATAAATATTTTATTAGTTGTTGGATTTGGATAAATATTTAAGCCTTCTACTTTATTTTGTTTGATGCCTGATGCCACAAAATTTACTGTTGTCGAAGAACCACCAACATCCACTTTTTGACCTCTGTTATTTATTGCCACTACATTTGTAACAGAAAAATCAAATTGAATAGGACTGCCTAATCTGCGAATTCCAAATACATCACCTTCAGTAATAAATTTAATATTTCCAATTTTACCATTACCTGAACGCGTAGCGCCATCTACTCTTACAACAGTTACATCTACTCTTTTAAATTCAGGAATATTTTTATAGAATAACAAAACAGGATCGTTGGTTTGAAACCATGAACCTGATGTTGCATCAATCTGTACACTGAAACATGAATCATTATCAAACGGATAATTTACGGAAAATGAAATACCGTAAGCACTATCAATATTTTGAGAACCATTTCCAACATTGATATCTGCAATTAATTGCGCACCAACACAATTTCCGCTTACAACTGCACTTGGTAATGTGTCAAATTGTAATTTAACTTCAGGTAAAGAATCGAAAGAATTTGTTCTATGGTTAAATGTATTTTGTGCTTGTATTATATAATTTTGACTTACGATAGTTGCATCAGCAGCTCTAATAATTCCATCGCCATCTGCATCTGCAAACTTATCATTAAATCCATAAGTATGAGTTGTTGACCAATCATCACTTGGTTGCAAAACATACTGTGTGCTTGCATTTGGACGAACATTTCCAACTCTGTTAAAAGATAAGCCAATTGCCAAAACATCAAAATTATTTACTGTAAGATCATGGTCAGAATCTCCAGGAAGCATGCAGCTTACAGAATCGCAAAGTGATGTAGTGTCCTGAACAAAATCAACCTGACCACAAATAATTTCTGCACAATCTTCAAAATTTGAATTATAAAGTGTTAAGCATGTAAAATAAGAACCTATTGCATTATATCTGTGTGTAAGTTCTGTAGAAACTTGTCCATCACCATAATCAATTTCGTAGTTCGTATAACCATCTGCACTAAAACTAAATATACCGATTAAAGAATCTGCATTTTGTACAGAAACAGGATTATATTCTATATTACTTATATGGCAAAATGTTGTAGTATCATTTGTAAAAGTTAATTGCTTACACATCGTTTTCTCACAACCAGGAAACAATGTATCAATTATGGTTAAGCAAACATCATAAGTTCCTGCTGTGTCATAGATATGCGAAAGTTGAGTAGAATTTGCTGAACCGTCACCATAATCAATTGTATAGTTTGTGTAGCCGATCGCTGCAAAGCTTACTTCAGCTAATAGTGTGTCGTGGTGTTGTATAGATATTGCATTGAATTGTAAGAATTTTGCAGGACAAGAATCTATAGTAATTAAAAATGTGTGACAGATAGTTGTATCACAGAATGTACTTGGCAACACAGTATCAGTTAAAACCAAACATAAATTTTTAATTCCGGAACTTACATAATCTAAATAAAAACCACCAGAACCATCAGGAATTTGATTAGCGCCATCCGTGTTCCATGTAAAAGAATGAGAATTTAATTGAACATTATTTACCAAAATTACACCTTGACCTAAAGATGTTTGTGTATGCGTGAAACCTGTATTGTTAAAATCACAGTCGGTTCCGGAAAAAACTTTCTCGGTTTCTTCGTTTACAATATTAATTTTCTTTTGTGAAAAAACATTTGTTGTAAATAAAAACAAACAAATTAGCATCACTAAATATCCAAGGTAAGTTTTCATAGTTTTTGTAATTTAAATTTAGCTATTCTTTTACGATATAAATTTGAGAAATTTTTTGTTTCAAAAAGCGTACATTATTTGTAGATAATTCAATTTTGTTAGTTGTAAAATATTTTTAATAGTTTGATTATTAGTATTTTGTAGATTTTTATTGCTATTGATAATTCTTTTAATTATTTTGCATTATGCAAAGCATAAAAGTAATTGAGTTATTAAATAAGATACCAAGAAACGATATTGAAAGGTTGAGTGAAATAGTAAATATTTCTAAAAAATTAAAAAATGAATTAAAAATACTTTACAATGAGATCGTCAAAAACTTAGATAAGCCATCAAAAAACAATAAAAAAAACCTGTGGAAATTACTTTATGGAAATTTAGAATTAAATGATAATCATTTTAGAAAACTATGTTTCGAATTATTGCAGAAGGTCGAATCAGCTTTAGCAATTATACAACTTGAAAATAATGATCATGCTTTAATGCTGCAAATGTTGCAATATTTGTCATCTTCAAATGCCTATGATTTTTATGAAGATAAATGGAAAAAGATCAAAAACATTTTACAACAAGAAGAAATATTATTTAGCTCACAACAATTGCTTTTTGACTATTCTTTTGAATTGACACAATATGAATTTCTAACCCAAAATCCCTCTAAATCTAAAACAAATAACATCAGCAAAACTTCTGAAAGCTTAGATTCTTATTATGTTTTACAAAAGTTAAAGCTTTTATGCCATGCAATAAATGAAGCTAATTTTACTAATTATAAAGACAGACCGGCGTTTTACGAAATCATAGTAAAAATGGCAGAAAGTGCTGAGCTCAACAAAAATCCTTTGATAGATATGTATTTGCATATTTATTACCTGTTAACAAAAAGTGATTCGGACGAAGTTTTTATTTCTATCAAAAAAAAGCTGAAAGTGTTAGCATTTATTGAGGAAAGCGAATTGCGTATTATCTTTCAATACCTGATAAATTATTGTATTGTTGAACTGAATAAAGGAAAAAATAATTTTGAATCGGAGCTTTTTGAGATTTATAAAACCTATGTTCAAAAAATACAGGACAAAACATTTTCACAGTTCAGGTATAAAAATATTGTCAATATTTCTCTCAAACAAAAGCAGTATGAATTTGCGACTTATTTTATTGAGGAATTTGGCAGAAAATTGCCAAAAGAACATCAACAAACTTCTATAGCTTTTAATAAAGCAAAACTTCAGTATGAATTAAAAAATTATAACTTTGTTATTGAGATCTTACAAAATGTAAAAAATGATGATCTGACTTTTAACCTAAGTTCAAAAGTACTTTTAGTAAAAACTTTTTATGAGAAAAAGGAGTTTCAGTTTTTGGAATCTTCTTTAGAATCATTCAGGATTTTTGTATTACGTAATAAAGAAATGAATACTGCTTCAAAGAAAATTCACCAGGATTTTATTAAGATCATTCATAAATTAATGAAGATAGAATTTGCTTCTGATAAAGAAATTGAAACATTCAAATCTAAAATAAATAATACCGAAAATCTGCCTGATAAAGCTTGGATATTAGAGAAGCTGGAAGCATTTTAATGTATAATAAACATAAACACTTCGATAAACTCAACGTGAAAAATTGCTATCTGTCAGACTGAGTTTATCGAAGTCATTTTAGCGCAATAAATCTTTCAGCTTTTGCAGCATTAACTGGTTATTATCTTGCGCAAAAGAATGCTGAATATCTTTTTTTTCTAAGGTTGTTAAGTGCCAGCTCATGGATGCTTTCTTACGTTTTTTAGTCTGGTCGTAATTAAAATTCAACACGTTGATATCGATCTTGCTTGCGTTTTCCAAGTATGCCAAACTCACATCTGAATTATAATCTTGCAGCAAAATAAAATTATTGAAGATGCTTCCAACCGGCGATAATAATTCGCTGATATAGGTTTCTTTATTTTTTGGATCGAAATCGCGCAGCTTATTATCAACACGAATAGAAATAAAAATAACACCGCTTGTATTTTCATTGATCCAGTCCTGAAACACACTGTAAAACCTGGTAGAAACAGCGAATCCAGAATTTTCCCTGATGCCTGCATCCATTGCCTTTATTTCAGGTTCTGTCGGCAAATAAACAGCAGGCATGATGTATGGATAGGTTGCATTCATTCTTAATGCATCTACAAAATTTATATTTTCAGCACCTTTGCTTTTAAAAAAACGCATATATTCTACAGCATCGGTTGAAAGATTATCTAAGTAACCTTTGCTCGACTGAATGTATGGCTTAATTAAATAAGAAATATTTTGTGGTGAAAAAAACAAGAAACGCTGATCGTTAATAATCGTTGCACCAACAATCATCATTGGTATTGCAGCCTGTTGTTCCGCTTTTTTATAATCCAATAATTTTTTAGACATCATGAAATGTGTGTTCTCATTCATCTGCAAATTAAACATGTATGCTCTATCTTTTTTGTACTTCAGGTCTTCATACTTATAAGTTTGCCACGGATAGAAAATATCATTTGTGGCGATAGACGTTCCAACACCATTCAGCATATCTTGTCCAATATCTGCTAAATAAGATTTATCTAAATAATCTACAGCTTCATGTTTTTTTTGACGCAAATATAATTCTCTGAAATAAGCCGTACCAATCATTCCACCGGAAGCACCTGTTAATAAAAAAGTATGATCGAATAACTTTTTTCCTGTCTGCTTTTCCAATTCCTGCAACACATGAAAAGTCCAGTAAGTTGCTTTTAAGCCGCCACCAGCTGTATTAATAAAAATTATTTTTGGCTTGTCTTCACCATATTTTGTTTGCATTCGCCTGTGCCAATTATTGAGAATAGTTGTCGTTTGTGAAATGTCATTTGTAATCATTTGCTTATCTACAGCATTATTAACGGCTTCATTGTTGTACTCCAATTTCGCCGTAGTGTAATCTAAACCAAAAATTTTATTTTTATAAACGATGAGATTGTATTGCGTTAAGAAATTAAGTAAGATTATAAAAGCGACTAAAGCTAAAGTACGCCAGCTTCTAAACCAAAATGTAACAAAAGAAAAGAATACAATCACCAATGAAAATATAAGAAATACTGATGATGCTGCAGGCAAACGGAAATATGGGTTTTCCATTAACTTTCCAAAAGCAATTAATGCTACAATAGAAACTATCTGAATAATAAAGGCATTTCGATGATGTAAATAGAGTACTTTATCTACCAGTTTTCTTTCATAAAAATCTACTTTACGAACAAAGCCGATGGAGAAAGGAAGCTTAAGATAAGTATCGATATGCCATTGTGTTTGATCTTGCTTGTGTATAGATAATTTTTCCAATCTTACTTTTTCACCGATCAGGATTGCTCTTGCTTTTTCGCTTAATTTACTCACAAAAGTTTCTACATCTTGATTAAAAAAGATAAAAAACACAGTAGTTGAAATAATCATCAATAAATTTCCGAGCAATAATGCCAGCACATTTCCAACGATTTTTCCGGTTGGTATCAGACCTTCTATATGCTGAAATTTTGCCAATGAAAAAATGTAAACGACTGTAAACAATAATGGGAAAAAGATATTATTCAGGCAAAAATGAACAAAAGGATTTACCAATGATGCCAAGAACTCAAAGCGGTAACTGTTTAAAATATAGAAAGAAATATTCCATGCCATAAAAAAGCCACCCATAGTGAAACCTACAATCAGGAAGCTTAGAAAATTGACATTGCCTAAATATTCCGGATCTAAAAAAAGCAATGGTATTCCATAACTAACGCCAAAAAATTGTGATACTGCGCCAAATAAAAGCAGCCAACACAAAATAAAAAACGGATGTTTTTTTAATTGAAGTATGAATAGCTGAAATGGAAAACTATAAAACGCGTATTTGCAATATCTAAAAAATTTGGCTTTCACTATTACAAGATACTATAAAAACAAGAAGTGTAAAAATGTTTTGCCACAAAAGAATAATCGTCAACAAAAGCTATAAAAATATTTTTATTGAAATTCATATGCGCCAATGTCAAGTGTTGCATCACGCATAAATCCATCTATATCTTCTGTTATATTAGCATTTGGAGCACCAGCATTTATACATGGCGAATTGTCTTTTAATTTATAATTATTTCTAAAAACATCTTTAAACTGCGGATCATCTTTTATGCAATTTGGGAAAATAGCAGCATTGGTAGATTTAGTTTTTACTACACAATTTTCAAATCCTAAAGTAATTGGATTCGGATTATCGGTAGCTGCTTCCGGAACTATTTCTTCTTCTAAAGTACCGTAAACAATGCAATTCTGAAATGATGCCTGTGCTGTATTTGCATAAATCGGAGCTGCTGTCTGACTATAAACAAAATAATTGTTCATATAGAAAACAGGTTCTTTAGTATGAGAAACATAAGTAGCACCACGAGAATAAAAAGTGCAGTTTGCAAAATCGTATTGACCGCCAACATACAAGCCAACTACATTTTTTCCGCAATTATAGATCAAAGTATTTTCTGCATATATCTTTCCATAAAATCCAAATAAACCATAAAATGCGTTGTTGTAAATTTTAGAGTTTTTGATTGTGACAAATGGTGCATTTGCAATATTCATATTTTGTAATAGTGCGATATTTTGTGCGTCATCATCACTTGTTTTTATATTTCCGACATTGATACCATACAAGGAGTTTCTTAAATTCAAATACTCAATATTTCCGGTGCTTCCACGCAAAAAGAACAAGCCTGAATATTGTCCCGGAAAATCATCATAAAATCTGTCAGCAATATCTTTATCTAAGCGCACACCACGAAACGTAACCATGTGCGAAGTATCAGTTCCTAAAATATTTAAGCAACCTTCCACTATCATGGCTGCGCCTGCGCCAAAATACACATCGCAACCAGCATTTATTGTTAAACATGCACCTTGTTTTACTTGCACATAATTTAAGATCACATAAGGCAGATCATCGTTCCAGACAGTGTTAGTTTCTAAAGAATCTGCATTAAAAAAATGTGCGTTTTGTCCATACGCATTTAGTTGCACTTGCTGCAAATTGCCGTTGGTAAGAAATTGAACAGAGTCTTCGATAATAAAAGGAAGATTAGCTGCATTCGGATCTATCGTTACTTCTACAAAAATATAAATAGAATCTTTTGCCGGAATTTCTATATCGTTGAAGTTTGTTCCTGATTCGCCATCTACATTCATTCTATAAGATGAAGTTGTGCCGCCAGCCAGTTTTATGTTTGATATTTTGACAGCTTCTTTTTGCGTATTTTTTATAGTAAAAAATTTTGTGGTTGAACCTAATGTTGTAAATAAAGTATCAAAGGTCAAAGTATCTGTAGAAAATGAAAGACCTGCATTTGTGTTTATTTTGTCTTTTTTACAAGAAGAAGAAAAAATTGATAACAGCAAACATAATCCGAAAAGAATTTGAAAATTGGTTGATTTGATGATTTGAAAATGACGTTTTCTCATGCGATAAAGATACTTATTCTATTACTACTTTTACTTACGACTCATGACTAATTACTTACAACTATAATGCATATGCAATTGTTGCAATACTTACTTTACAATTTGCACTGTCTTTTAATGTTTGCGCACAGACCTCTAAAGTAGCACCTGTTGTCAGCACATCATCAATTAACAAAATATGTTTGCCTTTGAGCTTTTCAGGATGCTTAACTTTAAAAGCATTACCGACATTATCCATTCGCTCCATTCTTGTTTTCTTTGTTTGCGTGCCTGTATTTACTATTCTAACCAAATTATTTTCCTGCATTTCTATATTCAAGATTTCATTCATACCTTCTGCAAACAATGCACTTTGGTTATAGCCACGCAAATGTTCTTTTTGCGGATGCAATGGTACAGGAATTATAGTTGTAACGCTGTTTAGGTAAGAATTATTTTGTAAACGCTCGCCAAAAATTTTACCAATATGTACGGCAAGCTCTTTCTGCTCGTTATATTTTATGTTGTGTAAGATATTCTGAACTTTTTCAGTTTTGGAAAAGAAAAATAAAGTAGTAGCAAATTCAATATTTGCTCTGCCTAAAAATAGTTTTTCAACCGGATTATTTTTGATATTTTCAAAATTGGTAAAAGGTAATTCCGTACTGCAATGTAAACATAAATGATGTTCGCCTTTTGCTAAAGCAACATCGCAAGCACCACAAATCTTTGGAAAAAACAAACGGTAAAAATCTATCGGATACTCTGCAATTTTAGCTAACATGAAAGTAAGATAAAAAATATTTTAGAATTAATACTTAATGAATGCTGAATTATTTAAAACAACTTTTTGTAAAACTCAGCAACCGTTTTTACTAAGTTTATTTCAGCATTTTCACTTTGTGCTTTTTGGTTATATTTTGAAATAAAGATTTTCTCGTACCCTAATTTTGAAGCTTCTGCAACACGTTGTTCTACTTTGTTTACTGCACGTATTTCACCACTTAAACCAACTTCACCACTAAAAGCATGTTTATTGCTGATCGCAACATCTTCGTAAGAAGAAAGCAACGCCGCAACTACTGCTAAATCAACAGCAGGATCTTCAACACGCAAGCCACCGGCAATGTTTAAGAATACATCTTTTGCACCAAACCTAAAACCACAGCGTTTGTCTAAAACAGCTAATATCATTCCTAATCTTCGCAAGTCGTAACCAGTTGAACTTCGTTGCGGTGTGCCATATACAGCAGGCGAAACCAAGGCTTGAACTTCAATTAAAAACGGTCGCATGCCTTCCATCGTTACCGCAATAGCAACACCGCTTACTAATTCATCACGTTGCGTAATTAATAGTTCTGACGGATTTGTAACGGCACGCATTCCATCGCCACGCATTTCATAAATTCCAAGTTCTGCCGTAGAGCCAAAACGATTTTTTTGTGTGCGTAAAATTCTATAATTATAATTTCTGTCACCTTCAAATTGTAAAACAGTATCAACCATGTGTTCCAATAATTTTGGACCTGCAATCGTGCCTTCTTTTGTAATATGACCAACAATAAAAACCGGCAAACCGTGGCGTTTTGCATATTGCTGTATAACATGGGTTGCTTCTCTAATTTGTGAAACACTGCCTGCTGCAGATTCTATAATGGATGTTTCTAAAGTCTGAATAGAATCTATTACTAACAAATGTGGTTGCACTTGCTCAATCTGCTGAACGATAGATTCTACTGATGTTTCCGTATAAACAAATATCTCTGAATTAGTTTGCTTAATTCTGTCAGCACGCATTTTTAATTGCTGCTCACTTTCTTCACCTGAAACATACAGTGTCTTCAAGCCTTTTGTTTGCAATACAACTTGTAACAATAAAGTTGATTTTCCAATTCCTGGTTCACCACCAATTAATATTAAAGAACCAGGCACAATGCCACCACCAAGCACTCTGTTCAATTCTGTATCTGAAGTAATAATTCTTTGACGATTTTCTGAAGAGATTTCATCTAATAATTGTGGCTTTGATTTTGGTGCATTTACAACAGCAGCAGATTTGGATTTGGTTTCTACTAATTCTTCTACAAAAGAATTCCATTCTCCACAGTTGTTACATTTTCCCATCCATTTGGAAGAATTGGTTCCGCAATTTTGGCAAATAAATATTGTTTTAGCTTTAGACATTTGCTGTAAAGATAGAATGCTTTTATAATAAATCAATAAAGATTCTACAGCAACATACTTTTGCTAAAGCATAAATTTGCCTAAGCAAATATTGAAAGAATGTGTTATCTTTAAAGAAACTAAAACAAAAAATTTATGAAAAAACTATTTTTATTGGGACTTTTAAGCGTAAGCATCTTACAACTTGCTACCGCACAAAAAATTAAAAAAACGGAAGGTGATGCTTCTGTTTTGAAAGGACAAACAAACATCAACGTCGTATTTACTTATGACAACATGAGCGTTGGAAAATTTGACAAAGAAGCTGATTATGTAAGCTCAAAAAAAGGTGAAATTAACGAAAAAGAAGCCGGAAAAGGTGACAAATGGGCAGCTGCTTGGGTATCTGACCGCAAAAGCAGGTTTGAACCGGACTTTATAGAATTGTTTACAAAAAACACTTCATTCTTGCTTGGCAATCATCCTGAAGCAAAATACACTATGACCATCAACACAACAAGAACTGAACCTGGTTTTAATATTGTAATGATGAAAAAAAATGCACAAATTGATTTAACAATTACTATTTCAGAAACTGCATCTAAAAAAACTGTTGCTGCTTATACTGTGTTAAAAGCACCAGGCAGAACTTATGGATACGGTGATATGGATACTGGTGTTCGTATCAGCGAAGCTTACGCAACTGCCGGAAAATATTTTGGCAAGCAATTAGCTGGTGAAACAAAATAATAATAATCTTTATTTTAATAATGATGCCTTGCTTTTACAGCAAGGCATTTCTTTTTTTCAGCAATCAATGCTTTTCTACATCTGTGTAAAGTTCTTATGAAAATTAGAAAATATAAGACTGATATTTGTACGAATACATTTTCATGAATAAGCAGAAAAAAATCTGCACATTAAATGAAATGTTAATTGTGCGAATTCCATATTCGCAAACACAAAAAATAAATTTTACAGATGAAAAAATATCTTTTATACATAGCAATAATTAGCTTGTTTACAAATTGTGTAACGCAAAAAGAATACGATAAAGCGCTCAATGATTATTTGAATGAAGCCATAAAAAATAAATTTTTAAACGAAAGTCTTGATTCTCTAAGAACAGATTGCTTAAAGAAAAACACAGACCTTTCTACACAAATTGAGGCATTGAAAGGCGACTCTGTTACTTTAACAAATTTAATTGAAAGAATGCAAACAGAAATGGATGCACAAAATGCTCAGTTTTCAAAATCGCAGCAGGAATATTTACAGAAGCTGAAAGATGCAGGCGACAAAACACAAAGAACAAATGCTGACCTGTTGCAAATGCAATTAGATCTTGAAAAACAAAAAATCGCATTACAACAAAAAGAAGCCGATCTAAAAAAAGCGAACGCTGATTTGCTTGCACGTGAAGCAAAGATCAATGAATTAGAAAAGCTTTTAACAGACCAAAAAACAAAATCAGAAGCACTGCGTGATGCCATCAAAAAAGCTTTGACTGATTTTTCGGCAGGCGAATTAAGTGTTTACACAAAAGATGGCAAAGTGTATGTTTCTATGTCTGATAAACTGCTATTCAAATCCGGTTCTACAACAGTAGAAAGCAAAGGTGTCGATGCTTTAGGTAAGCTATCTGATGTGATCAAGAAAAATCCTGATATACAAGTAAATATTGAAGGTCATACAGATAATGTTCCATACATTTCAAACTCAGGTTTAATAAAAGACAATTGGGATTTAAGCCTGATGCGCTCAAGTTCTGTACTACATATCTTAACAGAAAAGTATAAAGTAAATTCTGTGCAGGTAATTGCGTCTGGTCGTGGTGAATTTTTTCCGATAGAAAATAACAGTACACCTGAAGGCAAAGCACGCAACCGCAGAACGGAAATTATCTTAGCACCAAAAGTAGATAAGCTATTAAATCTATTAGGCGAATAAGCCAATTACATTTCAAGACATTTTATTCAGCTCAAGTTATATTTCAAAACCTTTTACTTAAATTAATGTTTCATTGAAATGTAAATTCTATTTTTGTAGCAAATGGCAAATATAACAAGCAGTAGTGATAAGAAAGAAATGGGTTTTTTCGACCATATAGACGCATTGCGCTGGCACATTATGCGTTCTGTAATTGTTATCATAGTATTTACAATTGGTGCATTTACTCAAAAGAAATTTATTTTTGACTATTTATTGTTTGGACCAACGCGTGCTGATTTCCCTACCAATAAGTTCTTTTGTTGGGTAGAAACTAACTTTCCTTACTTTACCGGTCTTTGTATAAAAGACGCAAAATTCACTTTCATCAATACAGATATTACCGGACAATTTATGTTGCATATTCAAATGTCGATGTATGTTGGTGGTGTGTTGGCTTTTCCATATATTTTCTTTGAGCTTTGGCGTTTTGTAAGACCGGCTTTGCATGAGCGTGAAATCAGCAATACACGTGGTATTGTTTTTATTACATCACTATTATTTACTGCAGGTTGCCTATTTGGCTACTTTATTATCACGCCATTTTGCGTCAACTTTTTAATTCAATATCAGGCAACAGAAATTGTTGCCAACATGATCGATATCAACAGCTATATTGGTTTATTAATTACCATGACAATTCCAACAGGCATCTTGTTTGAACTACCGATGCTCGTTTTTCTATTAACGAAACTTGGATTGATAACGCCTGATTTTATGCGCAAAGGCAGAAAAGCAGCTTATGTTATTATTCTTGTGATTGTGGCTATCATTACACCACAAGGCGATATTACCAGTTTACTCTTAATTTCCGCACCAATCTTCTTATTGTATGAATTAAGTATTGGTGTTTCGAGCAGAGTTTATAAGCAAATGGTAAAAGAAGATATCTAAATTATACTTTCTTTTTATGTTGTAAAATAGTTCCATATACTATTAAAAGTTGAGCGATAATGTAAGTAAGCATAACAATAACTCTGCTGTATGGTAAAGGAATATAAAATATCTGGATAGATAATACGGTGTCTGAAATCAGGAAGAACATAGCTCCAACAAAAACAAAATAAAAAGAATCTCTTCTTACAACATGCATTCTTGAGAATGCCGCTAATAGCATAGTTGTAATACAAACAGCATATACTACAACCGGAATTTTCATTGCACCTAAATAAGGAAATAAAAAGTTAAGCATACTATACAAATACACAAAAAATGGTAAAAGCAGATACGGCTTTCTCACGGTAATGCTTGCACGTATGTTTGGTTTTATTTCTTTAATAAATGAAATTATATAGCTGATATGAGCAATTAAAAAAGAGCTTAATCCTAAAATAAATAATAGTTGCTTGGTAGATGCTGAATATTCACTTCGCGGAAACATCAGGAAAATATCGCCAAGCCAGGAAAAAAACAAAGCCGCATATACAAAGTGTGCAGATTTATCAAACTTTAATTGTTTCCATAAGTATAGCATCAATAAAGGCATCAGTAAAACCTTTGTGATGTACACTAACCACAATAAATTTGTTTGCAATGCAATCAAATGCAAAAGACTATCAATAGTATATAATATTAAGAACTGCATACTACAAGATACACAATAGCATTTGCAGTTTAGAAAAAATATAAAAAACTTATCACTTACTACTTATTACTTATTCCTAATTACTATTTTTACTACATGAATGTACTTATCATCGGCGGTGGAAATATGGGCAGAAGTTTTGCTGAAAGCTTTTTAAATGCTAAAATTCTTACGCATAAACAACTTACTGTTATAGAAAAAGACCATGCACAAATTCAAGAATTAAACCGCATGAAACTTGGTCAGGTTTACAACGATTATGGCGATTTTATTGACGAAAAAGACTTAATCATATTGGCAACAAAACCACAAGATGCATACTCTGTTTATCCAAAGTTGAAGCCATTTATAAATGACAAGCACATTGTACTAACCATTATGGCTGGCGTTGCTATTGCTGATGTAGAAAAAAATCTTGGTACTAATAAAGTGGTAAGATGTATGCCAAACTTGCCATGTCAAATTGGAATGGGTGTTACTGGTTTTATGGTTTCCAGCAGCATACCACAGCGCGATGCTGATTTTGTTCGCAAACTATTAGAGACAACAGGTATTTCCATTCAGCTTTACAACGAAGATAAACTGAACGCAATCACGGCTGTTTCTGGTTCAGGACCTGCATATGTTTTTTATTTTATGGATGCGATGATTCAGAAAGCAATGGAATTTGGTTTCACACATACAGAAGCATCTAAAATGGTAGAACAAACTTTTTTAGGTGCGGTGGAATTATATAAAGTAAACGATCTGTCATGCAAAGAATGGATTGATAAAGTTGCATCAAAAGGCGGCACTACAGAAGCTGCCTTAAAACAATTCAATGCATCTAATATAAATGACAATATTCAAAAAGGTTTATCGGAAGCTTTTCAGCGAAGTAGAGATTTAAGTATGAAATAATAGACTTAACATTTTAAAACTACTGTTAATATTTTAAAAACTTAAGTTCACAATTACTACACTTTAAAAAGTATATTTGTCTATACACAACACAATATGGAAAGATTTCAAGGTTTAATTGGTATTGTTGCAATTTTAGGAATTGCTTTTTTATTTTCAAACAATAAAAAAAGAATTAATTATAGATTAGTTGGAAGCGGTTTGCTGCTGCAAGCTGTTATTGCTTTACTTATTTTAAAAGTAGAAGTCGTTAAAAACTTCTTTCAATGGATCGGTAATATCATTACACATATAGAAGCATTTGCACACGAAGGCGCAGGTTTTGTGTATGGTGGTTTAATGGCAAATAATTATGCAGGTGGCTCCATTCCATATGCTACACCAGGTGTTTTTGTATTTGGCTTTAGTGTTTTATCAACTATCATTTTAGTATGCGTATTAGTAGCCATCTTATATCATTTTGGCATTATGCAATTTATAATTTCAATAATTGCTAAAGCCATGAATTTTATCATGCGTGTTTCCGGTGCAGAAGCATTAAGTAATGTAGCCAGTGCATTTGTTGGACAAGTAGAAGCACAAGTAATGATTAGACCCTATTTATCAACGATGACAAATAGTGAGTTATTAGCATCTATGTCTGGCAGCTTAGCATGTATTGCTGGTGGAATTTTAGTAGTATATGTAAGCTTTGGCGCACGAGCAGATTATTTATTGGCAGCAAGTATTATGGCTGCGCCAGGTGCTTTAGTAATTTCAAAAATTGTATTTCCAGAAACAGAAGTAAGCCAAACAATGGGCAACATTAAATTAGAAGTGAAAACACCTTACAGAAATATTATTGATGCCATTTCTCATGGCGCAAGCGATGGTATGAAAATCTCTGTAAACGTTATTGCTATGTTAATCGGTTTTTTAGGCTTAATTGCTTTAGTAAATTTTCTTTTTGGAAAATTCGGTATATTACTACATTTAGACTTTCCACTTACCTTGGATTGGATCTTTGGAAAAATATTTACACCAATGGCTTGGTGTATGGGTGTGCCGGCAAAAGATGTAACAGAAGTAGCCACTTTAATGGGAAAAAAATTATCTATCAACGAGTTTGTTGCTTTTTCTGATTTAACACAAAAGAGCATCACACTTGCAAGTGGCGAAGTAGTAAAAGGTGTTCAAAGCATTATATCTGATAAAGCATTAGTTATCGTAAGCTTTGCTATTTGCGGTTTTGCAAACTTTAGTTCTGTTGGCATGCAAATTGGTGGCATTGGCGAGTTAGCACCTGATCGTCGTGGCGACCTTGCAAAATTAGGCATGAAAGCTTTATTGTGTGGAACATTAGCATCTTATTTATCTGCAACGATTGCAGGCATTCTGATGTAATTTCTAAATTATATTTTAAGTACCAACTCTTCATTTACCATTTCATTCTTACTATATAATTTATAGAATAAGAATCCAATAACAATCGCCCAAAGTACGGCAACAAATTTTGGATCAAAAATGAGTGTATCATAATTGGTTAATGCCAATATACGCAATGGTTTTTCCAGGTTTAAGAAATAAGCAACAGATCCTAAGATCAGTGGCAAATATTTATTCTTGTTTTGACTACAAAACGCATAAGCAGCTAATGAGATTAAAGCTGCATGCGTATATCTGTCGTGCATTTCTGTATTAAAATAAAAAAAGCATAAAGGTATCAATGCTGTAATTATGAATAATTTCTCTGTATGAAATACAATTTGTTTCTTTTGTATAAACTTTTGATATTCATATTTCATTAAAGGAAAAACAGCCATAAACATAGTCGATAAAAACATCAAATTTCCAATTAGTTTCAATGTTAAAAAGCCAATTTTTGTTGAGTCATTTATATCATACATACCTGCAATAGATGTATTTGGATAAAACCAAAACCAAATATTAAATGCACATACACTTGGATGTGGATATTCGCCGACCAGATGTGTAAGCACATTCCAAACTTTATCTACTTTTCCTTTTAATATAAATGGAAACAAAATTAAAAGCTGAATGAATACACAGCTTACCACAGCAAAAACCAATTTTTTAAAACCATCTCTTGTAAGTATTTGTGGCAATAATAACAATCCTAAAACAGGAATAAATACAATTGCCTGTAGTTTAAAATTCAGTGCAATCAATAAACTTATTATGCTGATCACTACTCTTCTTTCAAGTGCAGCTATGATTGCTGCAAATCCAAAGAATGTAAAAATAGCATCAACCTGCGCCCATTGGACTGTATTGTAGATGTAAGAAATATTCAACAATAAAAAAATAAAACAAGCTACTTTTTTTATCGGATCTTTTACAAACCAAACCGCAAGATAAGCTCCTAAAAAATCAAAAATAAGTGTGAACCATTTTATCGTGTACAAATTGCCTTGCACATTTTCCATGGCACCTTGTATTTTCGTGTGTATCCAAAGTACATATAAGTATGCCGGAAAATAATCACAGCCTGGATCTGTGCAGCTATAAATATTTGTAATACCATTAGTCTTAATATAAACAGACCAATTCATCCAAAACATCATATCACCTTGATGACCCCATTTATGCATCACATTGATATACATGACATACATCACTATAGAAATTAAAAACCAATATCTGTTTATTTCTTTTGTAGTGTAATTCATACTCAAAAATATCAAAAAAACATTATAGAATAAAATATCATTTTCATACGACGCAAGAACAGCTATATTTACATAGTGCAAGAGAGCTTAGAAAATATCATTAAAAATCTACCTAAAGATCCTGGTGTTTACCGTTATTATGATCAGGATGGAAAGCTATTATATATTGGCAAGGCAAAGAATTTAAAGAATCGTGTTTCATCTTATTTTATCAATAAAGATCATTCTTTCCGAATACAGGTAATGGTGCGAAAGATTAATAACATTGAATATTCAATCGTGTCTACAGAAAAAGACGCCTTGTTGTTAGAAAATGCTTTGATAAAGGAATTGCAACCTAAGTATAACATTATGCTTAGAGATGACAAGTCATATCCATATCTGAAAATTGTAAACGAAAAATTTCCAAAGATCTATTTTACAAGAAAATATGAAAATGATGGCGCCGAATATTATGGACCCTATACTTCTGTGCATCATGTTCGAGGCATCTTAGAATTGATAAAAAAATTATATCCGATTCGAAGTTGCTCTTTGCCATTAACAGAAAAGAATATTGCAGCAAACAAATTCAAAGTTTGTTTAGAATATCATATCGGCAATTGTTTGGGTCCATGTGTCGGCAATCAAACAAAAGACAACTATGATAATAATATTGAGCAAATCCGAAAAATTGTAAAAGGCAGATTACAGGAATTACGAAGCGTTCTGAAACAGCAGATGCAAAATTATGCTGAAAATCTAGAATTTGAAAAAGCAGAAAATATCAGGATAAAACTGGAATCATTAAAGGATTACATAAGTAATTCTATGATTGTAAATCCTGGTTTAGGCAACTTTCATGTGTTTGGTTTTACAGAAGACGATCGAAAAGCATACATCAACTATTTGTACGTTTTTGAAGGAACCATCATTAAGACCAAAGCCATTACTTTACAGAAAAATTTAGAAGAAAGCAAAGAAGAATTGATACAGTTTGCAATTACAGATATGGTTGGAAATACAAACGAAAAAATAAATGTCTTACTACCGTTTGACTTAGATGCTACAAATGAATTGATTCAGATTTCGGTTCCAAAAATTGGTGATAAAAAACAAATATTAGAATTAGCACAGCGGAATGCACTTTTTCAAAAACAAAAAGGTAAAGAAAAAATCAAAGTCGATCATACAACGCGCATTTTGGAATTAATGAAAGACGAATTAAAACTAAACGAACTACCTGTTCATATAGAATGTTTTGACAACTCCAATTTTCAAGGTACTAATGCAGTTTCGGCTTGTGTTGTTTTTAAAAACGCAAAGCCTTCCAAAAGAGATTACAGGCACTTTAATGTAAAGACAGTAGTTGGTGCCGATGATTTTGGAACAATGCGCGAAATCGTTTATCGTCGTTACCATCGAATGATCGCAGAAGAAGAAGCGCTTCCAAACTTGATTGTAATTGACGGTGGCAAAGGACAACTTGCTGCTGCGATGGAAAGTATTTACAACCTGCAAATAGAGCATAAAGTGCAAGTAATATCTATCGCAAAAAGGCTGGAAGAAATTTATTATCCAAATGATCCGTTTCCTTTGCATATCAGTAAAAAATCAGAAACACTAAAGGTAATTCAGCATATCAGAAACGAAGCTCATCGTTTTGGCATAACTTTTCATAGAAATAAGCGTGATAAAAATACACTCAAAACGGAACTTCACGACATTAAAGGTATTGGTGAAAAGATTGCGGAAACGCTGCTAAAAGAATTTGGGTCAGTAAAAGAAATAGAAAAAAGATCATTCTCTGAATTAGAAATAATAATAGGAAAAGCCAAAGCTGAAATAGTTTTCAATTTCTTTAAAAATAAAAACGGATAGCAAATGCTATCCGTTTTATTTTATTTATGTGAACATATTAATATTCCCAAAGATCATGTTCAAAGTTGAACAATTCTTGTTTTTTTGCTTCAGATTCATACAAGATATCAATACCTGATTTGTAATCTTTGATACGAAAATCCTGAACGTTATCTACTTTATAAATATAGCTTCCGAATAAACGTTGAGCAAATACCTGATCCCAATTTAAACGAACACCATTTGGAAAAGGGTTATACGCTTGTGAGTTCACTAAAGTTTGGCGTAAGCTTGGGAAATATATCCAAAATACAGGAAGTTCACCACGGAACTCACCACTTGCAGGATCATAACTGTCAAATAATGGACATAAACCCATAATTCTAACCTGCATAGTAGAAGTTTGTTTATTAAAATACCATACTTCTTTTACACGTATTTTCTTTACGTTGTCCCAGTTTACTTCATTTGTAACAACTTTCAGTTCCTGAATACCTGTAACAGGATCTGTTACATATATAGAATCGGTGCTGCCACCAGCCACGCTTAAAGCTTCTTTTGGATCAATCGGTGTTGAAAAATCATCATCAATACCGCTATAAACCTGAGCTTTTCCGCTATTAATCGCATCTAATAATACTTGAATAAAAGGTGCTTTTGGCCATTTGAAATGCAAATTCAATTTTTCTCTCAAATCAATTACACGCCAAACATTTTTCCACCAAAAAACATCTGCTTCACGTATTGGCTCGTAAGCCATTGCGATACGTTTACCAGTGATTTCTTGAGTCCAAGGCAACTTAGGAACTTCTGTTTTAAGTCCGCTAAGACTTGTATCCAAAGTTGATATGGTTGCCGCAGCAGGTGCCAATGTTGTGGATGCTGTAGTTGATGCAGCTTGTTGAGTAGGATCAACAGGTGGTTCTACAGCAGCAGCGTTTGTAATAGTTGTACTATCACCACCAGAAGTAGATTGATCGCCTACTGTAGCAGCTGTTTTCTTACTTGTCTTTTTCTTCGGTGCAGCAATTACATTAGATGTAAGTGATACGGCACAAAGTAATAACAACAACCAGCTTATTTTTTTCATTTGCATTTCCATTGTACAATTATTATTAATTAATTTTAAAGGCAATACCAGGAATTTTACGAGACAATCCATCTGGTCCTTTTACTTTAATTTCTTCAATGTAGAATACATCACCCGGTTTTGCTCTTGCGATAAATCCTTGTTGTGCTGCACTGAAATATGGTCCTGTAGCAGCAGCTGTACCAGGGTCAGCTAATCTTGGCTGATAGAACATATTAAAGCTTAACACTTCAAATTTTGCATCAAAGTCAAAGTTCTCTAAGTCTGCAATTACACCTTTTTGTGCTTTCCAAACTCCAGCATTAATTGGTCCGCCAGGCTGATTATTAACCTTAGCAATTGGATTTGGAATTAATTTCACACGAAATTCGAACTTACCGTAGTTTTTACCATTAGCAGATACATTTACGTTTGTTTTACCTTGTGTAGTAACACGAACTTCATATTTTCCGCCACTTCCGCTGATAGAACCGGCATCCATAGTAACATTTAATTTAGAGTTCGCTACACCAGCTGCAGATACCTGAACCGGATTTGGTACACCAATATAAAATACATTCATTTTTGTTGGTGAAACTGTTGCAAACGGAGCTGCAACCGTATATTTAAATGCAGGTAAAGGATAAGGAGTTACAACATTTGTTTTTGGATTCTTTAAGTTAATTGAACCTTTTAGTTCATACTCACCAACACCTGGTGTTGAAGAGTAATGAGCAATTCCTTTATCATCTGGTGTTAGCGAAGCGCCATTTACATTTACTGAAACGTTGTTGTTTTTAGAACTTGTTGCTGCTAAGAAAACATTAGCTTCGAACTTTTCTCCTTGCAAAATATACGCAGAAGGTGAAGTGATTTGTGCCGAAAACGCATCAAACACTACTTCTTCAGGTTTTAATTCTTCAGAGCTACCTACTTTTGAAAAGAAATATTGTACTAATGTACCTTCAGATGCTTTTATATCCGATAATTCTTTTGTTAACATTGTTAATGAAGCAATAGGAGGCATTTGATAGAAATTATCACTCGCCCAATCTCCACCTGCTTTCTGAGGTGTTGTAGATAATGGTATTTTTTGCATTACTGTTTCAACATCAGCTGGATCTATCAATTTTGTTATTTCAGCTTTGAATTCATCAATTTTCTTTTTTAATTCATAGCCTTTTGCGTTTTTACCTTCTCCAATAAAGTAACGTGTTGAAGCATCTAAATCATCTTGACGTTTCATTAGAGCACCTTCTTCACCAGGTCCACCAGCTTCTGTAACAATACCATCTTGAAGACTTTTTATGTAATCTTGTAGGCTTTTAGATAAGGCCATTACCTTATCAGCTCTTTCCTGATATTTAGTAATTTCTAAATTACCTGGTTCTTTTAATTTTTTTGCAGCGAATGCACTATAATTAACTCTTGAGTTTACATCTAACAAAGTATTAGAACTTGCTAAACTATTATTAATAGTTCTGAATGCGTTTAAGATTTCAGCAGATACGTTTAATGCAAGCATGGCTGTTAATACCAGATACATTAAGTTAATCATCTGCTGCCTGTTATCCTTAGGAATAGACATGTTGTTTTACAATTTACTTGGTTTAAAAATAATGTTTGTTATACAGATGATTATATTAAGAACGCATTGCAGAAAGCATGTTTCCGTAAATTCCGTTTAATTTTTCTAAGTTACCAGCTAATCCACCCATTTGAGTTTTGAACTTTTCAGTATCTGCTAATGAACCTTCTAAGCTTGTCATAGCCGTACTTAAGTTACCAATGAATTTATTCATTGTTTTTAAATGTGTATTAGTATCTTGTAATTCCATTTCATAAACAGCATTCAAAGCAGCTAAGTTTTTTGTAGCACTTTGAACTTGTGAATGATATTGAGAAGCATCGCCAGAAGCTGCTGCTAATTTGCTCATACCTTCTGCTGCACTTGAGAAAGATTCTTTAACACCGTTTAAAGACGTTGCTGCTGCTTTTGCAGATGCAGCAAAGTCATTAGAAGCTACTGTTGCATCAGCGAAATTGCCCATTTTACCTACATTTTCAGCAAAACCTTTTAAGTTATCGCCAAATCTTGTAACTAAATTCTGATCTATTTTAGCTGCATCTAACATTTTATCTAATTCGCCTGAAATAGATTTTTTGTTTCCGCCTGTTATAGCTGGTGCTGCTGCTGCAGAAGCTTCGCTATCATATTTATCTAATCCTGGATAATATTTTTCCCAATAGTAGTCTGCTTCTGGTGGAATAATACCTGAAATTGCGAAAATAACTGCTTCAGTTAATAAACCGAACGTTAAGGCATAACTTGCCCAAGAAAAGTGTAAGATTTTTGCCCAGGCACCAACAATTACAATTGCTGCACCTACACCGAATAGTAAGTTTTTACCGTATTTAAATGATTTTTGTTTAAAAATTGGAGTTGCCATAAAAAGTTTAATTTATTTGGTTAGTTATTAATGAGTTAACGTTAATTATAAAAAAATATTTGATTTCTTCGTGATTTTTTAATTTCCAAAATCATTCATAGATCTGCCCATGAATGGTAATAGACATCTAAAACCAACATAAGATTTTGCAGAATCCTGATATTCATATGATTTTGTACCGCATTGTAAAAAGTATGCGATGTCTTTCCAAGATCCACCTCTTATTACTTTACGTTTCATAACACTTGGATCATCTTCTTTAGCGTCATATCTAAAGTCAGGTTGCTTGTCATGAATAAATGCTGCTGCATCATCTTCATATGCAGAAGATGTCCATTCTGCTACATTTCCTGCCATATTGTATAAGCCGAAATCGTTTGGCCAGTATGATTTTGCATTTACTGTGTAGAAACCACCGTCTTCAGGATAATTACCTCTACCGGGTTTGAAATTCGCTAATAAACAGCCTTTTGTATTTCTGATGTAAGGACCGCCCCAAGGATATGGTGCTAAGTTTCTTCCACCACGAGATGCATATTCCCATTCGTATTCTGTAGGTAAACGGAACTGATCTAAAGGAGCTTCTTTCTGAGATGTTCTGTAATCGTTCCATTTTTGAGTTCTCCAAGCGCAGAATGCATTACATTGATCCCAAGTAACACCTACAACAGGATAATCGTCATAAGCTGGATGTGTGAAGTATGAACGAGTCATTGGTTCATTATACGAATAAGAGAAATCTCTGATCCAAACCATTTCATCAGGATAAATAGATATTTTCTTTTTATCCATAAAAGCACTACGTGGCTTTACGTCTTTATCAGTTGGTCTTTGTTGAGCTGCTTCTTTCCATTTGAACCAAGTATACTCATATTCCAATTTTCGTGGATCAATTTCTTTTTTTCCGTTAATTCTGTCAGCTTCTGAATAAAACATAGGATCTAACTGAGAACCTTCTTCTGTAGCAGAACCACCGGTATTCCAATCCATATCAATGGGCATATCCCAATTAATCGCCTGTTTTCCATTGTCACCTTCTTTCAAGTGATCTCCACCTAATAAAGTATGAGCAACTGAGTCACGAACATATTCTACAAACTGACGATACTCATTGTTAGTGATTTCTGTTTCATCCATATAAAAACCAACAATAGACATCTGCTTCATTTTTGTATTAAAAGCATAATTAACATCCTGATCTGAAGGTCCTGCATGAAAAACGCCGGATGGTACGTATACCATTCCATAAGGCAGTAAGTTGTTGTCCCACTTTGGGCGATCTTGTGAACCTATTAATTGTCCATCTGTGCCACTACCGCCTTTACAACTAGCTAAAAGCACAGCTATAACCGCAATTAACGAGAATTTTAATTTATTCATCTTAGTTGTTTACGTTTTATCTTTTTATAGAAAGATGTAAAAATAACAAAAAATATTGTTTGGTTGTACATCTATACGAAAAATTGTTACTATTTTTTAATATTCTGTTTACAAAAACCTTGGATTGTTTACGATTTTTGGAGTTTTAAACAGCTTACTATTAGGTAATAAATAATTCAACGTTATTTCATGTGAACCTTTATTAACACTACTTAGCTTATTTAAAGATACCTCATAATTGTAAACAATGCAAATGTTTTTAACCGGACTTACGCTTATTATTGGAGATAACGATTCAAATGATTTTTTATTGTATCCTCGAACATTTATTCCTAAATATACGAATTCTTTGTAGCCAGCCATAAAGCTAAAATCAGTTTGAAATTCTTTAAAATCCGTATTGAAAACCAAGGATGGTTTTACAGAAAAGTTTTTACCTGTTTTTATCTTTCCTGTAATATACGTTTGAAATACACTTCCATATTTTGGTTGTAAGTTTTTTATTTCGCCATTAAACTTATCTTTTGCATTGATAAGATTTGTATATGTAACGCCAGCTTCAACATATTTATGGATGAAAGCAACTCCAAAAGATAGGTTTGGACGGATACTTTTTTGCATTTGATTTGACAATGCATCATCATTCAAATCGCCTGTAGTTCCTTGCGGTGTGATAAGTTTTGAACCATCTAATTTGGAGAAGGTAGCACCAACATTCAACCCTATTGAAATCTTGAATTTCTTTTTAACATCCTGAATAAAAGCATAGCCTGCATTAAAAGAGGTGTTATTGTAAGCACCTAACCTATCGTTCGAAATATTGAAGCCAACACCACCATGAATCTGCGGCAAATTAGCATCGGCAAAGATATTAATAGTTTGTGGCTGACCTTCTAACTTTGCCCATTGATGGCGGTAATTTGCACCAAAATTTATTCCATCCTTACTGCCATAAAACGCAGGATTTACAAGCTGCGGATTGTACATGTAATGCGCCGTTATTGGTTGTATTTGTGCGAACGAAATTGTTGCAAAAGCACAAATAATTAACGTAAAAAACAACTGTTTTAAATAAAACTTAGCGTACATATTTTGTAAATGTAATAAAGAAAAGCGAAAAATTAATCGTTTGAAAATTGAAAAAATATCTTTCTCAATTGTTAACAGCTATTTACCTCTTTTGTTGGCTAATGTTATGTATTTTTTGATAGCATCTACCAACGATGGATCTTGTGGTGTTGGTGCGAATACATTTATGTTCAACTTATGTGCTTTTACTGCATCTGCGGTGGTGTTTCCGAAGATTGCCAAACGTGTTTCGCCTTGTGTAAATTTTGGAAAATTGGTGTATAGTGATTCTATTGCTGATGGATTGAAAAAGACCAGCATATCGTATTTTACGTCGCTCAGGTCTGACAAATCAGAAGCAACGGTTTTATATATAACAGCTTCGCTGTAAGTAATCTGATTTTTTATCAAAGACTCAGCCATAGCTTTATCTCTAACATCTGAACATGGCAATAAAAACTTGCCATCTTCTTTATGTTTTAAAATCAGCTCCATTAATTTTGGCAGCTTTCCATCGCCAAAAAATACTTTGCGTTTTCTATAATTAATAAATTTTTGAAGATATAAAGCAATGGCTTCATTTAGACAAAAATATTTATTGTCTTCCTTGATTTTGATACGTAATTCTTCACAGATGCGGAAGTATTGCTCTACGGCAAAGCGGCTTGTAAATATGATACAGGAATATTGGTCAATATAAACTTTATCTTTCCTGAAATCTGCCGCTTTTACGCCTTCTACATGCGTAAAAGGTCGCCAGTCCAATTTAATTTTAAATTGTTCTGTAAGATCTATATATGGTGACTTTCCTAATTCGGGTTTCGGTTGAGAAATTAAAATAGATTTTACCGGTTTTAGTACCGCAGAGCTTACAATCTCCGGTAATGGCTTAGTTTCCGGCTGAACTTTCTTATCTGCTTTGGCAACTATTTTTGTTGCAATAACCGGTGTGACAGGTTTTTCTGTAACTACTTTTTCAGCTTCTTTTTTTACAGGTACTTTCTTCTTATCAGTAATTATTTTAGCTTCCGTTTTTACTGTCTTTTTTTCAGCAACTTTTGTCTTAGTAGCAGGTTTTGCTGGTGTTGCCGTTTTATTAACAGATGATTTTACTGCGGAAGTTTTTTTAGCCGACGATTTTTTTTCTACCACTTTTTTAGCCATTTGTTGCGATTTTATGCGACCACATTAGTTAAAATATACTTTGCTAATAGCAGCATCGGTATAATTTTAAAAGCGCAAATATACAGAAAAAAATGTAGCTTGTAAAAGATGCGCACATTGAGCATCAGTTGATAACTTCTGATTGTGTTGAAAACAATATACAAGCCAAAGCTGAATGCTAATACGAAAACAGCAAAACCTGATGAAACAGATGTATTATAAATATAAATCAATAAGAAAAACAGGAGTAAAATACACAACACAAACTCTGCAAATAAATTCTGTAAAAAGAATGCTTTAAACGTTTGTTGTGTGTCAATTACCCAATTAAATATGAACTCTATGATGTTTTTCACAGTAAAGAAGAGACTTAATGCAGATAGTATCTTCATAAAAAAACGCACATCAAATGATGTATAATCGTCTTTAATAAAATGCTCTATTCCGATATATGTAACCATAGATAATACGGAAAGATTAAGTGCATATACAGCGATGATTGCTAATAGTGAATCGTACTTTTTACTCTGAAAATAAATTAAAAATTTTTTGAAACTTATAATTCCTTCCAATAAAGAGAAAGAAAAGTCATCAAATAGTAAACGCAGAATCAATATTAAGATCAAAAAACCGAGTGCGATATAGAGAAATGTAATGCTTTTTTCTGCATGCTTTTGTTTTTGGATAATCATATTTTTATTCGCTGGCTTATGAATATCCATTCTTGCTTCTATCACTTTCCATTTTGCAGAATCTATTTTATTTTTTAAAACGGAATCTCTGAAATTTGGATTTATTGCGGAAGTATCTTGTTTTGAAAAACTATTTACAAAAAACAAAAAAAGCACACACAACAAAAATATTTTTCTATTGTTGATTTGATTTTTCATTAATTTTCTAGAAGGTTGCCACATAGCCAAAATGCAGTTTAGAACCTCTGAAGTCGACTTTTTTATCTTTTTGTTGTCCAAGTGCATAAGTGAGTCCAAAAATACCAATTTTAGTTTCAAATGTAATACCTGCACCGAATCCAAATGGAAAATCCTGAGATATGGTATTATTAAATTTCTGCCGAACATAAGCAGCATCAATAAATAAGAAGAAATAAGAATTTCTCTGAACGATCATTCTATACTCGAAAGTAGTAACATTATAAGTGCTTGCAAAGATAGATTGCTCATCAAAACCTCTCAACAAACGGCTGCCACCAATTCTTAACAGCTCATTTTTCAGTAAATTCTGGTTGAAGACAGAACCGCCTGTTAAGCCAAACTTCAATATATGACGTTGTTTTTTTCCTAAGGGCAAATAATAATTTGCAAGCCAGAAAAGATCGCCTTTTATAGATTTTCGTTTTATGCTATCGTACAAACTTGCATAATTAAAATCTGAGAAATCATCTCTGAGCGTTGTAATTTGGTTATTCGGTTTTATCTTCTTAGTACCAACAGAACCTGTGATCTTGGCTTCATATCCTTTTTTCGGACTGAATAAAAAATCAAGATTTTCGTAATATGCCTGTATACCATATTGGCTGTAAGTTGCATCTAAATTAGAAGGCAGCTTTTTATTTATTTTGGCAAAATTTGTATCGGCAACTGAAATAATTGTTTGAAAGTATTTGAAGAAACCTTTGATATAATTATTAGAACTCGTAATGTATGGCAAACCTAACTGCCAAGCCAAATCAAGTGAAGAAGAGTCGCGTTTTTCTAAATTAAAAGTAAAATTAACACCAATCGGTGCATTTAATAAGTATGGATAATTAAATCGAATGTCCAATAACTGCGAATTTTTCTGCAATTTTCGCCATTCCAAGTAAATTTCTTCACCGCGTTTAAAAGAATTTTGTAAGTGAATTTTTACTTCACCGGTAATTAAAATCTTACCATTATTACTGCCAGGCAAAAAGCCAATTAAGAAATCAAACGAATTTACTTTTCGCTTATCTAAATACAAATAAATATCTGCTTTATCGCCTCTGAAAACCACCTTACTTGGCTGCCTGAGCGACGCATAAGGAAGTTTCTGCAACAGCTTATCAATATTCTGAATGCGTGCTTCATTGTATGGCTGCTTGCGTTTTATAAGCACATAATTTTGTATAAAGCCTCTTGTAAGCTTTGAGGTTCCGTAATTCTTAAAACTATCTATAGTAATAAATTTTCCTTTATCAATGTTATACTTAAAAGTGAGCGAACTATCAGATAATACAACGCTATCGGAAGTTATCTTGGCAAAAGGATATCCTGTTTTTTCAAAATTATCAATCACACTTTCTTTTGTCTGCTCAATATCGTATATAGAATTTACTACCGCTTTTTTCTTCTTTTTATCTGTAGCAAGAACAGGATGTTTTACATTATATTTTTTTCCGATGTGCAGCCATGTAAATATAGAATCATGCTTTTTTTGTGTACTGTCAAATGATGCTTCCAAGTAACCTTTATGTATGAGCTTTTGTTGTGTATTACTTAAATATTCCTGAACATCTTTTTCATTTTTAAAATTTTGTTTCGATTTTATTTTTATAGGAAAGGCATCACTTTGAATAAACAAACGAACATTCTGCGCACTCAAATTTTGAGTGCAAAACATCAGCAAAAATATGCAGGAAAATAATTTTAGTATTTTTTTCAATTCGTTGTATTCAACTATAAACAAACAAAGTTATCAATTATTAAGTATTCATTTGTTACTTTGCAAAACATGGCTGGCATTTATTTACATATTCCTTTTTGCAGGCAAGCGTGCACTTATTGCAATTTTCATTTTTCTACCTTGTTAAAAAATAAAAATGAGGTTTTAGAGGCGATGTTTAAAGAAATTGAAATGCAAAAAAACTTCTTTGGTAGTAAAACGAATATCGAAACAATTTATTTTGGCGGCGGCACGCCAAGCCTGCTTTCTTTTGATGAGATCAACCAATTTTTAACAAAAATAAACAACTTCTTTTTAGTTGATGATCATGCGGAAATTACTTTAGAAGCAAATCCTGATGATTTGACGAAAGACTACTTAATCGGTTTAAAAAATCAAACTAATATCAATCGTTTAAGTATTGGTGTACAATCTTTTTTTGATGATGATTTGCAATACATGAATCGCGCGCATAATGCAAGTGAAGCTATAAATTGTATCAAGTTTGCTAAAGAAGCTGGCTTTAATAATTTATCTATTGATTTGATTTATGGAACACCAACCATGAGCAATGAGAAATGGAAAGAGAATTTGCAAACTGTATTCGATTTAAATGTGACTCATGTATCTTCTTATGCATTGACAGTTGAAGATAAAACGGCTTTAGCTGACATGATAAAAAAGAAGAAAACCATACAGCCAAGTGATGAGCAAACGGCTCAGCAGTTTACTGTTTTATTAGAAGAAATGAAGAAACATCATTTCACGCATTATGAGATCTCCAATTTTTGCAGAGAGCCTTATTTTGCTAAGCATAACACGAATTACTGGAAAGGCATTTCATACATTGGCATTGGTCCTTCTGCACATTCTTTTGATGGCGAAAAGCGCTATTGGAATATTGCTAACAATGCAAATTATGCAAAGAAATTGTTGAGCAATGAACTTGCTAATGAAAGTGAAATATTGTCTGTAACAGACAAATATAATGAGTATGTGATGACCAGCATTCGTACCATTTTTGGAACGCATGCTTTAACAATAAAAGCAGATTTTGGTGATGAATATCTGCAACATTTTTTACTCGAGATTTCTCCTTTTATAGACAATCATTGGATAAAAGAAATTGACAGAATTTATACTCTAACAGATTCCGGGAAATTATTCTGTGACTATATCACAGAGCATTTATTTTTTGAGAACGAAGCTTAATTTATTTAAAATAAGTTTTCAAAACATCTTCTACCATTTCTGTAGTAAGTGGTTTGGTTTTAAAGGTAATGATGTCGCTCATCTTTTTCGCCTTTGCTTCATCAGCTGGATTTAAAGATGTGGTTAGCATAATAATAACCATTTTTGCTTTTTTTTCTGTTTCCAGCTTGCTGTATTCATTCAGAAATTCCCAACCGTTCATTTTTGGCATATTAATATCCAGGAAAATAAGATCAGGTGTGGTTGGTTCTTTAGAAAGAAAATCCAAAGCTTCAAAGCCACTTTCTGCGACCTTAATGTTTTCTGTAATATCAGCTTCTCGCAGTGCCATTTCGTGAAAGAAATTATCATCTACATCATCATCAATCAGCATTACGCAATTCAGTTTTTTATTCATATTTATCAGGTGTTTTTAGGAATAGTAAAATAAAATGTGCTTCCTTCATTCAGTTGCGATTCTACCCAAATTTTGCCGTTGTGTAATTCTACTATTTTCTTGCACTGTGCCAATCCTATACCTGTTCCGGCAAATTCCTTTTGACCATGCAGTTTCTGAAAGATAGTAAAAATCCTTTCAAAATATTCTTTTTCTATACCAATACCATTGTCTTTAACGGCAAATATCCATTCCTTATTATTTTCTTTCGAAGTAATGGTAATATGCATCTGCGCATCTGTCTTCCTAAATTTTATCGCATTACTTATCAAGTTTTGAAAAAGCGATCTAAGCTCTGTTTCATAACCTTTTATAACAGGTAATTTATCTACATGAATATTAGCATTACTTTCTTTTATAGATACAGAAAGATCTGTGATGAGTTCATTCAGTAATTTATAAGTATCTATTTTTGTCAAAATTTTATCATGACCAATTCTTGAATAATCTAACACATCTTTGATCAGAAGCTGCATTCTGTTGGTTGCACTTGTAATAGATTGCAGATACTTGTCGGCATTTGCATCAAGCTGACCTTTGTATTGCTTCTCAAACAAACCAACATAATTAGTTATGGTTCTCAAGGGTTCCTGTAGATCGTGCGAGGCAACATAAGCAAATTGACCAAGTTCTTTATTTGAACTGATAAGCTGTTCCGTCATTTGGTTTACAGCAACAGCTACCTGTCCTATTTCATCTTTAGAATATACTTCAGCTCGTTCATCCAAATCACCTTGCGCAATTTTTTTAGATGCACGGTTTATTTCATTTAATGCTTTCGTCATACTCTTACTGACAGATATAGTGAGCGCAAGTCCAGTAATTTCTACTGTCAGCACCAACAATAATAATATTTTCAGCACAAGATTTTCCATCCATCGTGAGCCTTCTTCGAGTGTATACGAAAACTTATCTTCTACTTCTGTCAGAAATTCGTTGATCGGATCTATCTGTGCAACAAGCTTATCTAATCTTTCCTGCGAAGGTGATGCAGAGTTTATTTCGAGGTGTAAGGCTTCTGCTATAGGAATAATTTGTGCTATGGCTGTATCACCTTGTGTCCAGTATTTTATAGCATCGGAAATATAGTGTATTCGGTGAAAACGCCGCAGCAAATTTATCATACCATCAATATCATCAGGATGCACACGACCTTGTAAAAAGCCTTGCCTGCAAACTTCCATATCAGGGTTTGGCTTTAATAATTCGAGCCTGGTGATATGGTCACCCAATGGTACTTCCATAAATTTGTGGTAAGCTTCATAATCAGCATTATCATGTGTTCTGTAATATTTCCTGAGCGTATACACCGCATCTTTCTGCGCCTTAGACCATAAGCCTTCTGCACCAATAAGTGCTCTAACAGAAGAAAGTGTATTTACCGAAAACCAAAGTGTAAATAATTCTATCGTAACCAACACTGCCATTGTACCAACAATAGCGTATAATTTTTTGGATATTGATATGTCTCGTATGTTGATCAGAATTACAATATTTAAAAAGCTGAAAGCGAACTCAAATCTATCTCCTAAAATACACTAATTAGAGAGTCTTATCAAATACTAAAATGTATATCTGTTTAAAAACCAAATGAATAGGTCTGTAATTTAAAAAGATATCTTTTTTGACAAGATGAAAAATATTTTGCAGCGTCGTTATTCATTACTCAATAAGCTTACTATTAGATTTTTATTAATTAAACCAGTAACTTTAGACAATGAAATTCTTTACACCAATCCGAAGATTCTTATTTACCCTATTTATAATAAATGTATGTTCATCTTGTTCCAAAATAACACCTGAACCTATGAAGAACAAGCCTGCAGACGCCTGGGAAATTTGGGAACAGCAGCAACCTGATGGTATTATGTTTTATTCAGGTTCACAAAGTATTTATGAATTTAAAGCAGATTCTTTCCGTCTCAAAATCGAAAGCTGGACAGACGCGATTACCATTATTAGATTTGTAGATTCTCTTGGTGTAGAACACATGATTACGGATCCATGTTTTGGTATGTCTGGTGTTAGAACAGACTATATATTTGGTGTGTCAGCCATACACAATGACAGTATAACTTTTACAGGAAAAATGTGCGACAGCCTTTTCTTTACCACACAATCAGGATGTGATGGAAGTATTGATTATATAAGAAGCTATAAATTTATCTATAACAACGATACCACACTCACACTCAATCCTGATGGTGCAGTCAATTATCAGGATATTGTATTAAAGAGAAAATAATGAAATTCATTAATTTTCTATCGGTAAAACAAATAAAGCACGTACAAAAGTAAGAGCAAAAACAGGAAACGGCATTTCCATAAATTAAGCGTAAGCTTTTTACCAAACCACAGCAAAGCAGTGATTAATATGGTAATACCAATCAGTATGAAAATATCTATGTTAAACGCCTGATTATATTGCATAGGTTGAATAAATGCTGAGATACCCAACATGCCTAATATATTTAGCATGTTTTGTCCTATCAAATTACTCACTTCAAATTTTGCTTCGTTTGATTTTGTGATCATGATCCAGTACAGCATTACGAATGAACCACCAACCGACAAAATGAATTGTCCTAAAAACCTTTGAGAGATTTCAAACTTTCGGGAAACATCAACCAGATTATCCACCACCAAAACACCACCTGCAATTAAGCCAACAACACCTGCAATCATTAATATTACAGCAAACCAAGCCGCATAAAAGGCAGGCTTTTCGTCTGTTTCATTAAACCACACTACATGATGTTTTTTTACATTAAAATATCCATAAAGCATAAATAGCAGAAAGCAGATAATTAAAACAAATGCTTCTGTTTTTGTAATTGACAGAACAGATGTTGCTACACCGAATAAAGATTTATTAGCAACGAAATACAGCAACACAGAACTTATAACTAAGAAAAACATGCCGATAGTTGATGTATATTGATTTGCACGGATTGGTCTGAAAAAGCCTGTGATACTTAGTACGCCAAGTAAATTAAAGATACAACTACCTATAACTGCGCCAAAAACAAGATCGTAATAACCATTGTATGCCGCTAATAAAACTGTGAATAATTTAGGCAAAGATGTACCGAACGCTACTACGGAAAAGCTCACCATAGATTCCGGAAGATTCATTCTTCGTGCAATAGATGCGCTGCCATCTACCAGCATACCGGCACCTCTGTTCAACAGAAAAAATCCGATAAGCAGTAATGGAATATTAAGTAATAAAGAAAGGTTTTGAATCTGCACACTCAATAATACAAATTAAATTCACAAATGAAAAAAGACTTAGCAAGTTTTTAAGCTTACTAAGTCTTTTATTTTGTGTATGCTTTATATTTAAAGAGTATAAGTAAATTTCATAACGCCCATCATACCTATAACCGGCGAACCTACAAAATACTGTTGTTTTTTGTTGTATATATTAGAGAGCGATAAGGTTAAGTTGTAATGATCTTTCATTGACTTGAATTGTGGCGAATAAGATATATCCAAATCCATATCGTGTGTTGGAGTTACACGACCAACAAAATTACCAGACAATACAGGATAGCCTGCGCTCCAGTTAAATTTCACACCAACATTTAATCCTATCTTTTCTGCAAAATAATTTACACCAACATTCACTCTATGCTTAGGTGAATTTAATGCAATATAACCACGAGGCGCATCTGCAACCTTCACAGAATCCTTATCTACGAAAGAATAATTAGCACTTACCGTTATACCTTTTGGTAAATAAAAGTTACTGTTGAAATCTACACCATAGATAACTACGTCGCCAATATTACGTGTTACCAATAACATATTTGGACCGCCTGCTTCCTTTGGTGTAATAGTTCCGATCGGTAAATTTTCTACCGCTTTTTTAATTAAAGAAATAAACTCATCGTTAGGTGAACCATCTTTCGTATCTGCGCTGCCGCCAAACTTTTCATTACCATCAATAAAAAGTGCTAACAAATCTTTTACTACCGGATTGTTGTTAAAATTTTGCGTGATAAGTGGTGACAAATAATTCATCAGCTGCTCTGCATCGAACATTACTGCAGGTGTAAGCAATTGAACCGGTGCTAAGTAATTTTTATAATCAGTACGATATACATCTACCTGCAAGCCAATAAACTTAGCGATCAAACCTTTGTAACCTAACTCATAAGTATAAGTAGTAGTTGGCACTAAACCTTTAATATCTTTGGTATTTTTCCAGTAATCATCATTTGATTCAAATTTTTGTTTACCTGTATTTAAGTTATTTACTACTTGCTTCATATCACCAGGAATTGTTTGCGGCATAATTACGCCAACAACCTGCTCAATAAGCGGTAATAAGACAGAGCTGTTACTAATATCTGCAGCAGAGCCAAACTGGCTATTGATCGCACTTAAAATACCTTGCCAACCTGTTTGAGTAAATGAGGCATCACCAACATCATGAGGCACACCTGGTGTACCGTATGGTGAAATAAATTGTGGTAAAACCTGACCACCATAATTTGGATTTGCATTATAGTAATAGTGGAAACCATCGCGCGGTGTACCAACGTTTCTGATCTCTATATCTTTAGGAATTTCACCTTGTTTTACATCAACATAATATGCTGCAGAAGCAGGATTTTTAAAAGCTCTGTTGAAAGTGAAACGTAAGTTTTGACCAGATGCAGGTTTATATACCAAAGCAACTTTTGGAGAAAACAACACTTTTTTTACAGCTGTGTTATAATCTAAACGTGTAGCTACAATAGTGCTGAAACGCGGATGCAATTTATATTCACCTTGCAAGTAAATTCCATACTCATCGATAGCATCTTTATCTTCATACTTTCCGTTTAAAGTTCCTTTTGTATCAGGACGAGTAAAGAATCCATCAAAACCATATACTAAGCTTACACGTTTTTTGAAATCGTAGGAATGCTGTACTTGTACAGAATACATATGCGACTTGTCAACGTAATCACCACCTACAGGAACAAAATAAGTACCACGAGAATTGTTACCATTCATATAAGCCTGTACAAACAAATTCTTCCATGTGAAACGTGCCTGTGCCCAGCTGTATGTCCAGTTTTTATTTTGCATAGCGCCAATCGGACTTGGAATAATACCATTACTCACGTTTACACCACCTGCAACAACAACATTAAAATCTTCTTTAATCTGAATATCATATCGTGCATCTACTTGTCCGTTTAAGATTCTTTCATCACGTTCATTATTTACAGCATCACCTACTCCATCAGGATCTGTAGAGCCATCAGGACGCTGGTAATAAATAGTATCACCTGCAGCTCTGAATCTGATCACCGATGATGGGTCTCCAACATCACTATAACGCCAATCATGACCGGTAAAGAATTTTCCTGAAACCTTAAAGCCCATTTGTACATTTGGATTTTCTACATGAATGGTATCTGAGTGATAAAAACCAAAACTGAATAGTGTACGTTTTGATAATTCGTCAAAATCAAATTTTGGATTTTCACGGTTAATATCTAATAAAGTATCTTTTATTTTTACACGAAAACCAATAGAAGTCCAAAATTTTGTTTCCTGTGTTTTTAAAGGTGATTTTGTAATAATATGAATAACACCTTGATTTGCGTTTGGTCCGTACAAGGCAGCAGCCGGTCCTTTTAATATTTCTATACGTTCGATGTCCTCATCTGTTGTGGTCATCATTTGGTACATATTTAAACCTGTGTTCGGCAATTTTGCAATACGATTATCTGTTAAAGACATTACATCACTTGTAAAATAACCATTAAAACCACGAACAGATGGCGTACCACCTTGTACACCTGTACGCATTACCTGCACACCTGCTGAGTTTTTAATATAATCAGTGATACCTGTTCCAGCTTTATTTTTAATGGCAGTTGCATCTACTGAAACAATAGATGCAGGTGCATCTAAAATTTTTTCTTTTTTACGACCAACAGATACTACTACTTCATTAAGCTCTGTTCCTTCTTCATCCAAATCAACATTATATTCCTGGTTGCCTGTAACCGTTAGCTTTTGGTCAGCATATCCAACATATTTAAAAACCACTTCATCGCCTTCATTTACTTTTAGTGCATATTTACCGTCAAAGTCTGTTACAGTACCTTTTACCTGATCTTTTTCTACATAAATATTTACACCAATTAATGGTTCTTTAGTTTTTTTGTCAAGAATGATTCCGCTTAACGTAAATTCTTTATTAGATTTCTTTACTGCTACCTGTGGTATTTCTTTAATTCTGTCTTTTAATTTTACAGAATCTCTTTCTCTTTGTGCAAAGGATGATACGGATAAAAATAGAATGAATAAAAATGGAACTACTTTACTTGCTTCTTTCATAAATACGGTTTTAATTACCTCAGTATTATTTTTAAAAATGACTTTTTTAAAATTTTACCCAAAGCTAAAAGCAAATATCTGTATTAGAAACAAAATGGAATTGCAATATTATTAACACCTGTAATTTACAAGTATTGAACTAACCAAAAATGGTTACAAAACTATGAATAGAGAAGAAAATATTTAATTACACAAATATCTCAGAAGGAATTTTTATTTTAAGTCCGTCAATTTTTTCGGAAATTCTGATTTGGCAAGACAAACGACAATTGCCTGTGTTGCATGGCAATGAATCTAAAGTGCACATTTCTTCGTCGTTAGCACCTTCTATTTCTACTTCATCTTTGTTGAGTACTTCTACTCTGCAAGTTGCGCAAATTGCCATGCCTCCACAGATGGCTTCTATCGGATAATCTTCACCTTTTAAAACTTCCATCAATGACAATTCTACACCTAAAGGAATTTCCATCGGTTGAAACGCAAAATCGTCCTGTTGTATATGTATGATGATTGAATCCAATTATATAGTAATTAGTAGTTTGTAGGCAGTATGCAGTAACTGCTTACTGCTTTACTCAATACTGCCTACTAAATTAAAATCCAGTTACGCCGTTTACAGTTGTATATTTTAAAGATGGTTTTTTACCTGAAATTAATTCTGCTGCTGAGTGACACATAATTGCTGCTTCATGAAAACCACATAATATTAGTTTTAATTTTCCAGGATAATTATTAATGTCACCGATGGCATAAATACCTTTTATGTTGGTAGAATAATCTCTCGTGTCTACGTTAATAGCATTCTTCTCAATATTCAAACCCCAATTTGCAATCGGTCCAAGTTTTGGACTTAAGCCAAACAAAGCCAAATAATGGTCTGCATCCAAATCACTTGTTGTGGTATCTGTATTGGTGATAGTTACTTTTTCTAATTTTCCTTCGCCATGCAAATGTGTAACATTTGAGTTGAGTGCCAGTTTTATTTTTCCGGAAGCTGCTAATTCTTTCACCTTATCAACGCTGTCAGGAGCACCACGAAACATTTCGCCACGGTGTACCATCGTCAGTTCCGAAGCAATATCCGCTAAGAACATTGTCCAGTCTAAAGCACTATCGCCGCCGCCTGCAATCACGATCTTCTTATCACGGAATTTTTCAGGATCCAGCACCATGTATTCAACTCCATTCTTTTCAAAAACATGCAGGTTATCAATAGCTGGTTTACGAGGCTCGAACACACCTAAACCACCTGCAATGCAAATAATTTTCGCATTAATTTTTGTATCTAAATGCGTGAACAGCTCAAAAGTGCCATCTTCTAATTTATTAATGGTTTCAATTCGCTCACCTAAAGTAAAAGTCGGATGGAATGGTTTTGCCTGTTCCATTAAATTATCTACCAATTCCTGCGCATCAATAGTTGGAAAACCAGGAATATCATAAATTGGTTTTTTAGGATATATCTCTGAAAGCTGACCGCCTGGTTGCGGTAAATAATCTACCAAATGGCACCGTAGTTTTAATAAACCTGCTTCAAACACGGTGAATAGGCCAACCGGACCTGCACCTATTATACAAATATCTGTTTCGATCATTTTGAAAAATTGTGTGTTATAATTTATAAGTTATGGATTTATGCACAACTTCTATCAACATCAAAAATAAGAAGACAGACTTTAAAGGAATGTTATGATTTAACATTTCTTTCTCACAAACTAACTCTTCTTTCGAATGTCTTACGAATAAAAAGCATCAAATTTCTACTTTCCTATTTATATTGAGGTTTTTCACTTTTTATCTAAAAAACGTGGTTTACTACCTTGTGCAATGTGGCAAGCTACTCTTTTTGCAATTCGTCTTTAAAAAATTAACCTAAGAAAAGCGTCTTAAAAGCTTAGAAATCTTACTTTGTAATCAACTATTCATTAACTCTACAATTCAACTATTAAATATGAAAGCATGTATCATCGGTGCCGGCGCATCAGGAATTGCAGCCTGCAAAACGCTACAGGAAAATAATATTGATTTTGATTGCTACGAAAAAGGCTCTGATGTTGGCGGCTTGTGGTGGTTTGGTACTGATAATGGTCAGAGCTCTATTTACAAATCACTTTGCATTAATACTTCTAAGCAAATGATGGCTTATTCGGATTTTCCGATGCCGAAAGATTATCCTGATTATCCGCATCATTCTTTAGTTCACGAATATTTTTCTGAATACACCGATCATTTTAAATTTAAAAATAAAATTCAATTTAAAACTGCTGTTACTCATATTGAGCAAAAAGAAGGTAAATATTATGTAACAACTGATAAAAACAGTACGCAGGAATATGATGCGGTTTTAGTATGTAGCGGACATCACTGGAATCCTAAATATGCAGGCTTTGAAGGTGAATTTAATGGAAGAACCATGCATGCGCACGATTACAAAACCTTAGATGAATTTACAGATAAGAAGGTGCTGATTGTTGGTATTGGAAATTCTGCTGCCGATATTGCCTGTGAGTTGACTGCTGTTGCTAAGAAAGTAGTGATCTCTACACGAAGTGGTGCTTACATTATTCCAAAATATTTATTTGGCGTTCCTACAGATCACATTTCGAAACCACCTTTAGCATATGCACCGCTTTCGTTTCAGCGTGCTGCTTTAAAAACAATGCTTCAAATAAATATTGGCAAGCAGGAAAAATATGGCATTCCGGTTCCAGACAGACCATTATTGTCTGAACATCCAACTATTTCCAATGATTTATTAAATAAAGCCGGTCATGGAAAAATAAAGATCAAACCTAATATTCAAAAACTGAATGGAAAAAATGTATTGTTTGATGATAACAGCGAAGAAAATTTTGATGTGATCATTTATTGTACAGGTTATAACATTGCTTTTCCATTTTTTGATAAAGATTTTTTGGATATAAAAGATAATGAAGTGCCGCTGTATCATAAAGTGGTGCATCCTGAACATCGGAACTTATTTTTCCTAGGATTGATACAGCCACTTGGTGCTATTATGCCATTATCGGAAGTACAGGCAAAATGGATTGCTGATATATTAAATGACAAATCGAAGCTTCCATCGACTGAAAAGATGCTAAAAGTAATTGCTAATGACAGAAATGAAATGCGCAAACGATACAAGAGTTCTTCACGCCACACTATTCAGGTAGATTTTTATCCGTATGTAAGATTAATTGAACAGGCACGAAAAGCCTAACATTTTATCTGTAAAAAATACTATTAATTAGGAATAGACGATGTATGTTAGACTTATTTAACCTTATTAAAACAAAAGACTTATTTTTTTTTATTTTTTTTCAAAAATATTTGCATAATTGAGTGAATTCATTTTACATTTAGCCAATGATTTCGAAACTCATAAAGAACATATTTTCTATGGGAAAAAAAGCAACAAAGGAAGAGCCTAAAAAAGCGGCAAAGGCAACACCTACAAAAGACGCAAGCAAAAAAGCTGTTCCTGCTAAAAACGTAAAAGTAGCCGCGAAAGCAGCCGCTAAGAAAGAGGTTAGTAAAAAGGAAGTTGCTGTAAAAACTGTGAAAGCAGTTGCAAAATCTGTTCCTGCGAAATCACCTGTTAAGAAAGCAGCAGCAGTTCCTGCAAAGAAAGCAGCAGCGATTAAACCTGAAAAGAAAGAAGAAAGAAATAAAACCAAAGATAAACCGGCAGCAAAAAAAGTAGCCGTTGTAACAAAATCAAATTCACAAACTTTAAACACTAAAAAACCCTTGCCAACCGTGACCAAACAAACCACAGAAAAACCGGTAAAAAAAGATGAACCGGCGAAAACAGTATCTAAAACAGAAACTCCGGAAGTAACGCCAGTTGTAAAGAAATCTAAAAAAGAAGCAGCCGCACCGGAACCGCCAAGACAAGCGCAGCCTGCTGCTGACGGCAAACGCAAAATTATTGTAGATTACAAAAATGTGCCTGATGAAGTTTTAAAATCTTTGTCTGATAAGTATCCACATGGCTACAACAAAGGCATTATTAAATTTACAAATGCAAAAAAAGAGTTGGTATCTGCAGTACCTATTGAATTAGGTGATACTACTTATTTGGTAAAGATCAGCTCGCAATTACAAAAAATGGTGAATGATTATGATGAAGATGACTTCTTCCCTGATGTTGTAGTTCCTGCAGAAAAAGAAATTTCTGTTGGCGCAGGCGGCGACTTTGATGATTTTGACAAAAGCGATGATGACGATTCACCGAAAAAGAAGACCAAAGGTAAAGTTAAAAGTGCCGACGATCTGGAATATGGTTTCTCTGAAGATGATGATGATGATGATGATTTTGACGACGATGACGACGATGAAGCCGGAACAGCTGATGATGATGACGATGAAGAATAAGACAATCAGATAAATAAAAGCCGATGTAACTGAACATCGGCTTTTGTAATTTTATAATAATTTATCTAATTGTCGCTCGTGATGCAGATAATGTTCTCTTACAAAATCTAAGGTTTGATTTATTGTAAATAAACCAACTAATGGATGTTTGAATATCTGTTTGCTTTCTAATTCTTTTGGCAAATCGTTTAAAATGCTTTTAAAGTTCTGATTACTCTTCTCAAAAAGATCTTTTATTTCCTGTAAAGAAATACGTTCAGGTAAATCACTTACCAGTTTTGGAGCTTTAAACTTAAATGGTGATTTTAATACTAAACCCAAAAATATACTTCTGAAAATATTATCAAAACCTGCATTCAGCTTTACTTTATCGGCTTTTAAATTTTTCTGAATAGTAAATATCGTTCCTGATTCTACCAAATGCAAATGATAAAAAGTCTGTGCCAAACTCCACTTGCCATCCAATGCTTTCTTATTAAATGCATCATCAGAAATTCCATCCATTTTCTTTAAGAACTTATTTTTGACAGTTTCTATGCTTTCATAACTTTTCACTAATTGTTCGCTCATAAAATAAATTTAGTAAAATCTTACTACTTTATACTCACTACTTACTACTTTTATACATGTTTCTCGATTTCTTTTTATTGCTTAAAGAAGAAGGCTTACCTGTAAGCATCAGCGAATATTTGAACTTATTAGAAGCGCTTAACAAACGTGTAACAGCTTTCAATACGGAAGAATTTTATTTTTTATCGAAAACAATCCTAATAAAACACGAACAATTTTTAGATAGATATGATCTGCTTTTCGGAAAATATTTTCATGGTATTGAGTCAAGTGAATTAGAAAAAAAAGAAATTCCGAAAGAATGGTTAGAGAAAGAAATCAACCGCTTATTTTCTGAAGAAGAAAAAGCCATGATTGAAAAAATAGGTGGTTTGGATAAGCTGATGGAAAGACTGCAACAGCTTTTAGAAGAACAAAAAGAAAAACATCAAGGCGGCAGCAAATGGATCGGAACCGGTGGAACTTCGCCGTTTGGCAATGGTGGCGCCAATCCTGAAGGCATACAAATTGGTGGAAAAGGTGGCGGCAGAAGTGCGGTGAAAGTTTGGGAAAAACGCCAGTTCCAAAATTATTCTTCTGATGTTGAATTGAATACAAGAAATATTAAGCTTGCCTTGAAACGCCTGAGAATATTGACACGTGAAGGCATTGAAGATGAATTAGACTTACCAACAACCATTCAGAAAACAAGTAAGAATGCAGGTTATTTAGATATTGAAATGCAGCCTGCAAAAAAGAATCGTGTAAAAGTCCTATTGTTCTTCGATGTTGGTGGTTCGATGGATCCTTATGTTGAATTATGCGAACAAATTTTTTCCGCTGCAAAATCAGAACTGAAACATTTAGAGTTTTTTTATTTTCATAATTGTGTTTATGAAAGTCTTTGGAAAGATAACAACATGCGCAACAACGACAGAATTCCAACTTTTGATGTATTGCATAAATTCAATCAGGACTATAGAATTATCTTCGTTGGTGACGCAACGATGTCACCTTATGAACTGACTGCACTTGGTGGCAGCGTTGAACATTATAACGACGAAACCGGTATTGCCTGGCTGCAACGTTTTGTGCAAAAATTTCCAAATACGGTTTGGCTAAATCCAAGCAACGAATATTATTGGGACGGCGTACCAACCATACGATTAATAAAAGAAGTTTTTAAAGAAAGAATGTTTCCAATGACTTTAGATGGTTTATCTAAAGCCATGAAAACATTAAAAGGAAAAAAAGTAACACACTAAAATTTACAATCTATAATTCAAAATTTATAATCTTATTTGTATGAGCGAATTTAAAGGAACCGAAAATTATATAGCAACAGAAGAGCTTCAAATAGCAGTAAATGCTGCCATTGCACTCGAAAAACCACTTTTAATAAAAGGCGAACCAGGCACAGGAAAAACGTTGTTAGCATTTGAAATTGCTAAAGCATTAAATAAGCAGATTTTTACTTGGCATGTAAAATCAACTACGATCGCACAACAAGGTTTGTACGAATATGATGCAGTGGCGCGTTTGCGCGATTCTCAATTTGGTGATTCAAAAGTGAATGATATTTCGCATTATATTATCAAAGGAAAAATGTGGCAAGCTTTCGAAAGTGAAGAACAATCGGTGTTGCTGATCGATGAAATAGACAAAGCTGATATCGAATTTCCAAATGATCTTTTATTGGAATTAGATAAGATGGAATTTTATTGCTACGAATTACAAAAAACAATTAAAGCAAAAACAAGACCGATTGTAATCATCACTTCAAACAACGAAAAAGAATTGCCTGATGCTTTTTTGCGAAGATGCTTCTTTCACTATATTCGTTTTCCGGAACGACAAACAATGATTGATATTATCAATGTGCATTTTCCAAATTTAGAAGATGACTTGATGGACGAAGCACTAAAAGTTTTTTATGGCTTGCGTGATATTCACGGCATCAAAAAGAAACCATCAACATCAGAATTAATTGATTGGATCCGCTTATTAAAATTAGGAAAAAACACAGTTGAAGATCTACAGAAAATAGATTATCTGAGCACACAGCCACCTTATTTTGGCTCATTGCTAAAAAACGAACAAGACTATGAACACATAGCAAAATCTAAGCGAAGCACGCAAAATACTTTTAGAAGATTTTAGAAAAACTCTCAGAAATCATAACACAACGAATGCAAGCTATATTCCGGAAAAAGAGACCTATTTATACTTTCATATTGTTTTATGTAATTACATTAGTGTTGTATTTTCCAACGCGTTATGCAGGTTTTGTATTCGATTTTTTAGGCTTTGAAGCTGGTTATAAAGCACGTGGTTTCTTACATTATTACAGTGGAAGTACAATGCCGAATTTCCGATATGTACAACATCTATTTTCGTATATACTTTGCAAAACCGTTGGTCCTGATACTATTTACTGGTACATCTTATACTGTTTATTTCATGCACTTGCTGCTTATTTTGGCTACTTGGTTGTTAAAAGATTATTCAATTTATATCATGTTTCCAATGCAACAATCATAGCATTAGCAAGCACGCTATTATTTATTATTTCACCTTACCAAGCCGAAGTAGTAGTTTGGCGTGTATGTATTCAATATTGCTTTGTAAGCATTGCAATTTCTTTAAACATATTATTGTTGCTGTCTTTTTTTAACGAACAACTAAAATGGAAGCCAATACTTGCGTTCATCATATTTGCCATCAATATGTTTGCCATCGAGCAAGCTGCTTGTATTCCAATCGTACTTTTTACTATTGCTGTTATTATTAACTGGACAGATAATAAGCAACTGATAAAAAAAACAATCACACATTTTGTTACACCACAATTGTTGTTTATTGGTTTTTACTTTTTATTAAGTAAAATAGTTTATCACAAATGGATCATGCATTATGGCTCAGATGCAGTTAATCATGCAGTTAGTTTAGAGACTTACACAAAATTTTTCAGGTACATTTTCAGGTATGTATTTTTATTGAGATTTATAGAAGATGAAGGCTTAAAAGAACGCATTTTTTCAACCATAAGTCATCCAATGGCTATTCTTTCTTTTAGCATACTTACCTTGTTTTTATTTTATAAACTAATAAAAAATTGGCTGCAAAATAAAGACAGATCAGGTTTATATTTAATACTTATTTTATTGTATGTAATTACGATGTTGCCGGTAATACAACTGTATGACACAACATTGTTGTTATGTACAAACGACAGATTAGGATATATTTCATCACTCTTTATTTTCAGTACCTTATCCTTATTTTTGTTAAGCCGGAAAAAGAAATTTTTTGCCTTTATCTTCTTCATTATATTTTTGGCAAATTCATTTTTCGCCATGAAAATGGTTCACTATTGGAACATCTCAAACAAGATGTTATTTAGCTATGCACGAAATTTTAATCATTACGATAAGAAAGAAATTATTGCACTTGCCGTACCGGACAACTATAAAGGAATATGGATGGTTAGAGATAGTTCTGCTTTGAAAGAAACTATAAATTTCAGGCTTAAAAAATCTTTAGAAGCAAGAATTGATGAGATCGCAAATTTTAACTTAACTGCTTATGATAATGGTGTAAATGTAAAAAAAGAAAACGACTCTACTATTTATGTAACGTTTAAGCAATATGGTAACTGGTGGTGGTATAATGGTGTTGGAATGACTAACCGTGAAGATGAAAAATTTAAAATTACAGTTGATGAATGGTGTGGTTATCATTTAGTAATTAAAAATATTCAGCAGCACAATTACACTATTATCTATCCTGATAATCTGCAATGGAAAGAGTTTACATTCTAAATTCTTTCATCGTGTAAAACAGCACGTTTTACTAACGGATTGGAACGCATTTCTGCATAATCTTGTCTTGAAGTAAAAATATCAATAGCTGTATAAATTGCTTTTCTAAAAGATGTTTCATCAGCAATACCTTTACCGGCAATGTCTTCAGCGGTACCATGATCCGGTGAAGTACGCACCACATTTAAACCTGCCGTAAAATTAGTGCCGTCTTCACTTGCAATATATTTAAATGGTATTAAGCCTTGATCGTGGTACATAGCCAATACAGCGTCGAACTTATTATAATTACAAGATGCAAAAAAACCATCTGCCGGATAAGGTCCAAAAACCGTCATACCTAAATTCTTAGCTTCCTGAACTGCAGGCAATATAACATTTACTTCTTCGTTGCCAATTACACCACCATCGCCGGCATGTGGATTTAAACCTAAAACAGCAATACGTGGCTTATCAATTCCAAAATCTTCTTTTAAAGAAGTATTCATTAATTGTAATTTGCGAATTATTTTCTCTTTAGATATCTTTGATGCAACATCTTTTATTGCATTATGATTGGTGACCAAGCCAACACGAAGACCTTCAGATACCATGAACATCAGGTTGTCCTTCGCTTCAAAATATTCCATTAAATATTCAGTATGACCTGCAAATGGAAATTTATCAGAATGTATAAATTCTTTGTTGATCGGTGCAGTTACCAAAACATCAATATGTTTTGCTTTCAATGCTTCGCAAGCTGCCTGTAATGATTTTAATGCATAACTTCCTGTAATTTCTGTTGGAGTTCCGGGTGTTATTGCAAACTCTTCTTCCCAAACCGGAATGATATTAAGTGTATTATGACTTAAATTTTGGTAGCCTTTTATAGAAGAATATTGAAATTTATCTGTATTTAATATTTTTTTGTAGTAAGATAATACTCTTGGATTTCCGAATAATATGGGTGTAAAGTGCTTATAAATATGATCTTCTGAAAAAGTCTTCATGATAATTTCAGGACCAATTCCTGCTACATCACCTAACGTTATTCCTACTTTTACTTTCTTTTTTTCCGTTGTCATCTTTGCACTGATTTTGTACAAATTTAAACAATAATCTCACACCATACGCTGTTGCCCACTTTCCACGGTAATTATAATTAGAAGGAATGTACGCAGGACCGGCAATATCAAAGTGCATCCACGGATAATCAGTAAAATGCTCCAGGAATTTTCCGGCTGTGATAGCACCTGCATCCATCGGACCAAGGTTCTTTAAATCAGCAATATCACTTTTTATATAATCGCCATATTCGTCCCAAAGAGGAAATTCAACGGCACGTTCACCTGTTCTATTTGCAGCTTTCCTTATTTTCTTTTTAATAGATTTATCAGCTGTACCCATAATTACGCTGGCTTCTTTGCCAATTGCGCGCATAGCTGCACCGGTTAGAGTAGCAAAATCCATTACCAACTCAGGATCAAATCGCTTAGCATAATGTAAAGCATCTGCCAGTATCAATCTTCCTTCGGCATCAGTATCTAATACTTCTACTGTTGTTCCATCATACATAGTGATTACATCACTCGGACAAATAGCTTCGTAACCAGGTCTGTTTTCTACCGCAGGAATTAAACCAATAATATGATAAGGCAATTTTGATTTGGCAATTGCATTCATAGCACCAACTACTGCTGCAGAACCAGCCATATCTGATTTCATCATATCCATGCTGTTTCTTGTTGGCTTTAAAGACAAGCCGCCTGTATCAAAAACTACACCTTTGCCAACTAATACCAATGGTTTTTCATTCTTGGCATTTTCAGGTTTGTATTCTAATATATTGAATGTTGCCGGTGCCGAACTTCCTAAATTCACCGCAATAATGCCACCCATTTGTTCCTGCTCAATTTCTTTTTGATCTAAAACAGTAACATTAAAACCGGCACTTTCGCCAATTTTTTGAATTTCTTTTGAATATTGTGCTGCTGTTAAAAATGAAACAGGCTCATTTACCAGATCTTTCGTAAGTCGAACACTTTCGGTAATCAGGTTGATCTCATTTACATCAGCCTCATCTAACAATAAAGGATCGATATGAATGTTTAAGTTGAAAGCTTTAGGTTTGGTACGATATTTTAAAAATTCGTAATCAGATAAGCTGATGCCAAGCAAAAGTGATGAAAGATACTCTTTATTAATGTCGCCCATTATCTCAACACTAATATCATTTTCCTTTTGTTCTTTACATATTTTGTAGATTGTATTGCCCTGAATACGAAGTTTTTCGTGAATATTATCAGTTTTGGAATCCTTATCAATCTCAATAGGAAACAAAATATAAGTTTTTTGCTGTTTGCTGAAGGGAATTATCGGTATGTTATCATTTAGCTTCTGCTGAATAACTTTTTTCTCATCATTATCAAAAAAAGGCAATAAATTCAGATTTGTCTTAGTAAAAATAACAAGTATGGCTCTTTTAGATGGTTTAGTGGAAATCTGCAACATTATATCTACCTTTAAAGTTTACATTAGGGTTCTCAAGTTTTTCAAATTTAGCTTGTTTATCTAACTAAAATAAGTACAAATGTCGAGTTTTGTGACAGCCTTAAAATCGTATGGCCAACATTTTTTAACAGATAAGTTAGTATTAGAGAAGATTTTACTATCTATAAAAAAGCATCATACAAATGAAAATATTATAGAAATCGGACCAGGAACCGGTGCTTTGACAACTTATTTACTAACTGAATTTAATGAACTTAGTTGTATTGAAGTAGATAAACGTTGTATTGAATATCTTGAAACCAACCTTAAACCGAAGCATTCAAATCTGAATATCATTGATGCTGATTTTATGAAATTGGATCTAAAAGAGCTATTACAAAAACCTACGGCAATTGTCGGCAATTTTCCATATAATATCTCTTCTCAGATCGTGTTTAAGGTTTTAGAAAATTATGAAAATATTCCATTTATGGTTGGCATGTTTCAAAAAGAAATGGGTCACAGAATTGCATCTAAGGAAGGTTCTAAAGAATATGGAGTAATTAGTGTTTTTGCACAATTATTATATGATGTAGAAGTAGAATTTGATATTTTTCCTGAAAGCTTTTCGCCACCACCAAAAGTGATGAGCAGCGTTATTTCCATGAAAAGGAAAGAAAACATCGTACTTGATTTCGATTTTAAATTATTTAGAAATATTGTAAAAGCAGGATTTAACCAACGAAGAAAAATGCTGCGCAACGGCTTAAGTGGTATCGCATCAAAAGAATTATTACAACAAGAAATTTTTCAAAAACGCGCAGAACAACTAAGCGTGCAAAATTTTATTGATCTAACAAAAATGATAAGTCAATCAAATGCTTAAACGTGTTTTAATTACGGCAGATATTCATCCTTATATTCAAAATAAATTTGAAGAGCATGATTTTTTTGTAGATGTTTTTCCTGAAATTACAAATGAAGAGTTGCTTGAGATCATTGCAAACTATAGCGTTCTGATTATTACGACATACACTAAAGTAGATAAGACCGTTATAGATAAAGCTATTAATTTAGAGATTATTGGAAGAGTTGGCAGCGGCATGGAAAATGTAGATAGTGCTTATTGCAAAGAGAAAAATATCATCTGCGTAAACTCACCTGAAGGCAATGGAAATGCGGTTGGCGAACATTGTTTAGCTATGTTGTTAAATTTATTAAACAACATTACAAAGGTAAATAATGAACTTAAAAATAATCTTTTTTTACGAGAAGAAAATCGCGGTGAAGAATTAGATGCAAAGACAGTTGGCATTATTGGCTACGGACATACCGGAAGTTCTTTTGCGAAGAAGTTACGCGGCTTTGAAACGAAGATTTTGGTGTACGACAAATACAAACAAGCAGAAGATGATTTTGTGAAAAATGTTTCTTTGCAAGAGTTGCAAGCCAATGCTGATATAATTAGTTTTCATGTTCCATACAATGAAGAGACGCATTATTATTGCAACCAGAATTTTATACAGGATTGTATAAGAACGCCTATCATTATAAATACTTCGCGTGGCGCAATTATTAATACTTCTGATATTGTAAGTGCTTTGGAAAATGAAGAAATAAAAGGTTTATGCGTGGATGTTTTCGAAGACGAACCTATTACAAAAAACAAAGTTCATTCTATAGATATCTATCAGAAATTACTATCGTTTGATAACGTTATTGCTACACCACATATTGCTGGCTGGACAATAGAATCAAAGTATAAATTGGCAAAAATACTAATGGATAAAATAGAAACACAATGGTTAAATTTTGCCAAAAAATTGTGATTTCTAAAAAAAAAGTATAAATTTGTTATAGAAGCACGTCTCGAACAGAGGCGTGTTTTATTTTTTTAAAATTTAAATAGAAAATTATGTCAGAGATAGTATATGTGACAGAAGAAGGATTGGCAAAAATGAAAGATGAATTGGCAAACTTAGTTGCCATTGAACGCCCTAATGCATCTAAAGCAATTGCAGAAGCAAGAGAGAAAGGTGATTTATCTGAAAATGCAGAATATGACGCAGCAAAAGAAGCACAAGGTTTATTGGAATTGCGCATCAGGAAATTAGAAGCTGAAATTGGCAATGCACGTGTGTTAGATGCTTCAAAAATTGATGTTTCGAAAGTATCAGTATTGTCGAAAGTGAAAGTGCTGAACATAAAAATGAAAAAAGAATTTACTTACCACTTAGTTTCGGAAAGTGAAGCTGACTTGAAGCAACTGAAAATATCGGTAAAGTCGCCAATAGGCTCTGCTTTATTAGGTAAAATAAAAGGCGAAAAAGTAACCATTCAGATTCCTGCCGGTGCAATGGAATTACAAGTATTGGATATTAGTATTTAGCAAACAATATGCTCTTATAAAACACATATTGTTTACTGCAAACTGCCTACTCAAATGACCATTTTCACAAAAATCATCAACGGCGAAATTCCTTGCTATAAAATTGCAGAAGACGAAAACTATTTTGCCTTTTTAGATATTCGTCCGTTAAACGCAGGTCACACTTTAGTTGTAACAAAAAGAGAAGTTAATTACATTTTTGATTTGGAAGACGATGAATTACAAGGTTTAATTGTATTTGCTAAAAAGATCGCCATCGCCATCAAAAAATCTATAGAATGCGAACGAATAGGTATGACTGTAATCGGCTTAGAAGTTCCGCACACACACATTCATTTGTCGCCAATAAATTCTGTGAACGATTTAGATTTTAGAAACACGAAAGAAATTTCCAAAGAAAAAATGTTTGAAATTGCTGAGAAAATAAAAGCTAACCTATAAAGTTTAGCTTACATATTATTCTCCTTTATTATTTCTTCAGGAACTGTAGTTACTCTGTAAAAACCCATTTGAAGTAATTTTTCCATATCTTCTTCTCGTGATGCTTTTACATAATAATTAATTCCGTTAGTGCAAGTACAACTAAGACAATTAAGTTGCACTTTATCATGAATAAGGCGAATTTCTTCTACGATTATTTCAAGACCAACAAGATAAGAGCTTACATTTGCCTTTAGTTGTTGGCTTGTTGGCTCCATCAGCCAATCGGTCTTCCAAGGATTAGAACATCTTGTTTCATCGTATCTAAACCAATCATTATTGGCAATTCTATTAGATGATGCTGATAATGCTGCGTTTTCATCTTGAGGAAGAATATTTTCATCCTTGTTACAGTTTGTAAAAAGGAAACCTATATTTAGGCAGATTGTGAGTATAAATAATGATTTTTTCATGGATTTAATTTTAGTTAAAATTAAATCCATATTCTAATTGATCGCATTACATAATTTTACAGAAAGTTATCGCAATACGCATTTTAAAGGTTTATTTAGAATTACTTACAGGTGTCGAATTTGGAACATCTTTCGTTTCAAAAAATTTCAAAGCTCTCAACTCTTCCGTTTCTGATTTATTGACACGCACAAAATAATGTGTACCTGTAGGACAATCACAAGCATCACAACTCATAAAATCTTTTTCTATTGATGATCTGATTTCTAAAACTGCTATTTCCTTTCCTATCAGATCGCTTTGTATTGCACCTAATACCTGTGCATCTGTTGGTTTCTGAAACCAGTTAAACTGCCATGGATTTGCGCATTTGGTTTCATTATATTGCATCCAAACTTCATTCGAATTTAGCTTTGCAGCAGTTTCTATTGTAGCTTTTTTCTTGCTGCATTTTTTCTTCTTATTGCACTTTCCGAAAGAAAACAAGCAACATAAAACCAAGCTAAAGAATAGGATATTTTTCATAAGTGATGTATTTCAAATATTACGCCAAATTTTTCTCGTCAGATTGAGCTCGTCGAAATCATTGCACAAACTTACAACTATCACCAATACTTACAGTTGCATTTTTTCCCATAACGATTGTACGATTATCAGCAATATGTCCAGCAGGAAAATTAAAGCAAACAGGATAATCATATTCAGCAACATGCTCAAAAATAATTTCTTCTGCAGTTTTGCCAAAAGGAACAGTATTGTCTTTCATATCACTCAAACCACCAACAACCAAACCAGCCAAACTCTTCAGTTTTCCTGCACGTTTCATTGCCATCATCATTCTGTCAATATGATATAAGTATTCGTCCAGATCTTCAATAAACAATATTTTTTGGTGTGTATCTAAAATGGTTTTTGTACCAAGAATAGCATATAAAATAGATAAATTCCCACCAACCATTTCACCTTTCATTTCACCATTTCTGTTTAATGCATGTGAAGCAAATTCGTATTCCAACTTATTTCCAAACAAGGCAGCTTTTAAAGACTGAATCGCATTTGGCGTATTTATTGGAAACGTACTCATCATAATAGCATGTAAGGTTTCTACACCAATATTACAATTTAATTGTGCATGTAAATAAGTAATATCTGAAAAGCCAACCAACCATTTTGGCGAATCCATGAATGCGCGAAAATCCAAAGTATCCATCATGCGAACTGTACCATAACCACCACGCGCTGCAATTATTGCTTTAATGTTTTTATCATTCAGCATACGTTGAAAATCTGCTTGACGTTCTGCATCTGTTCCACCATATTGGTTGTCAATTTTTCCAATTGTATTGCCAATCAGTACGTTTAAATCCCAACTTTTTAAAGTATCAACAGCCAATTGAATTTCTTCTTGTGTAATTTTTCTTGCTGTACAAGTTATTCCAACTGTATCGCCTTTTTTAAGAAATGCTGGTCGTATCATTTTGTAAAAATAAGCTAAAAACTTTGCTAACAAAATATTCAAATAAGCTCTTTACTCATCAGTCGTCACTAATTACTATATTTGCAGCATGTCAGAACCGAAAAGATATACGATTACAGCAGCTTTACCTTATGCAAACGGACCTTTGCACATTGGTCATTTGGCTGGTGCTTACATTGCTGCAGATATTTACGCACGTTACTTACGATTACAAGGAAAAGATGTAATTTTTGTTTGTGGTAGCGATGAACATGGTGCAGCAATTACTATCAAGGCAAAAAAAGAAAATACAACACCAAAAGAAATCGTAGATAAATATCATTCCATCATTAAAAAGAGTTTTGAAGATTTTGGAATTTCATTCGATATTTATCATCGTACTTCTGATAAAATTCACTATGAAACTTCGCAGGATTTTTTCAGAGTGTTGAATGATAAAAATGCGTTTCAAATTGAAGAAACCGAACAATATTTTGATGAAGAAGCCAAACAGTTTTTAGCAGACAGATATATTATCGGAACTTGTCCAAAATGTACCAATGAAAATGCTTATGGCGACCAATGCGAAAAATGTGGTTCGTCTTTAAATCCAACCGATTTAATTAATCCAAGATCAACTTTAACCAACTCAGCTCCTGTTTTAAAATCTACTAAACATTGGTTTTTAAAATTAGATGAACAACAAAAAGGAATTGAAGAATGGTTTGATAAAACATCGAAAGAAAATAATTGGAAATCGCATGTAGTTGGTCAATGTAAAAGTTGGTTGAACGATGGCTTGAGACCACGTGCCATGACGCGCGACTTAAATTGGGGAATTCCTGTACCACCTGAAATTGCTGGTGCTGAAGGCAAAGTATTATATGTTTGGTTAGATGCGCCAATTGGTTACATTTCTGCCACCAAACAATTATTTAAAGAAATTGAAGAAAATAAAAATGATTTTACTTATCCAAATAATTTTTCTTCATTAATAAAAGATAAGAAAGCTGATGATTGGAAAAAGTATTGGCAAGATGATGAAACGCAACTGATTCATTTTATTGGAAAAGACAATATTGTGTTTCATTGCATTACGTTTCCTGCGATTCTGAAAGCACATGAAAACTATATTTTACCAACTAATGTTCCTGCAAATGAGTTCATGAATTTAGAAGGCGATAAGATTTCTACTTCAAGAAATTGGGCAGTTTGGCTGCATGAATATTTAGAAGATTTTCCAGGAAGAGAAGATGAATTGCGTTATACATTGATTGCAAATATGCCTGAAAATAAAGACTCCGAATTTACTTGGCAGGATTTTCAGAATAGAGTAAATAATGAATTAGCCGCTAACATTGGTAATTTTGTAAATCGAGTTTCTGTATTAACACATAAATTTTATGATGGTGAAATTCCAAATAACAGAAATGAAATAGATCAAATCGTTTTTGATGAAATAGCTGTTTTAAAAGAAAAACTTGATAACTCTATTTCAGCATTTAGATTTAAAGAAGCGTTGCAATTTGCTTTACAAATCTCCTCAATTGGAAATAAGTTTTTAGGTGATAATGAACCTTGGAAATTAATTAAAACAGATGAAAATCGTGCTAAAGAAATCATGAGTATATCTGTTGAAATTTGTAAAATACTTTCTGAAATATTAGAACCATTATTACCGAAAACAGCAACTAAAATTGATTTGCAGTTCAATTCATTTCAGGGAAAAATAAATCCATCACAAATTTTATTTCCAAAAATAGAAGATGAACAGGTTGCTTTTCAAATGGAAAAATTGAAAAAGAGTAAAGAGATAATAGATGTGAGAAATGAGAAAACAGAAATAGAATCTCAAATCTCAAATCTCAAATCTGAAATCCAATTTGATGATTTTGCGAAAATGGATATCAGAACCGGAATTATTTTAGAAGCCGAAAAAGTAGCAAAAGCTGATAAATTGTTGAAATTATTGGTTGATATTGGTATTGAAAAACGCACGATTGTTTCAGGTATTGCTGAACATTTTTCGCCTGAAGATATTATTGGAAAAGAAGTGTCTGTTCTGATAAATCTTGCTCCAAGAAAACTAAAAGGCATAGAAAGCAACGGCATGATTTTAATGGCTGAAGATGTAAACGGAAAATTGTATTTTGTGCAGGCAAATGGCGTTGGCGCAGGCAATGCAATTAAATAATGTAACAATAAAGCAATGAAATAATGAATGGGTTTTCTAAAAAATCATTATTTAATTTTTAAATTATTACATTACTACATTTAAAATGGTTCCTTAGTTTAATGGATAAAACCGCAGTTTCCTAAACTGTTAATGCAAGTTCGATTCTCGCAGGAACTACTTTAATATCTTACATAAACAGATTATTTTATTTCTTTTGCTCCGTGATCTATCAGAATATCTTCAATAAGCTTATAATGCTTGCCACCTTTCCAAACCAGCATATTAAAATGATCCTGTTTATTAATCTTAACCTTGTGTGAGTATTTATAAAAAAACTGGTCTAAAGAATTTTCAGGCTTTTGTTCCTTCTCATATTGTCGTGTATTTTTGGGAACATTAAAAACTGCATATTTTTCCTTCAACAATAAAACATCATTTTGATTGTCTGAAACGATAATGTCTGCTGATGAATTCATCAATTCACCTTGTGTCATTTCATCACCTTCTTTTGTATGTTTTCCACTTGCAAAAACTGTTTTCCATTCTGTCATCCATGGAATAAAATTATCAAAATATACAATTGCTTTTGCACGATGTACTTGCGCCAACTCATTAGCAATATAATACTGGTTGTTATTATAACTTTGAAGCGTTTGTTGAAAATAAATGAACGAAATTTTTATACCAAAAAAAACAACAAACATGGCTGTTGTAATACCTTGTGAAATAGAACGAAAATCTCTAATAAACAAGCATGATAAAATTATCAAACCTAAATAAATGGAATAGTAATTTTTAAAAGCTAAATTTTCGTCCTGAGAAAATGTGCAAACGTAAATCATTGGAATAACCAGCAAACTCAAGGCAAGCGCATAATATCGAATATTCAGATCTTTTCTTTCTTTTAAAAAATAAAACACAATACCTACAAACAAAGGCAAAGTATAATAACGCAAATAATGTTTCAGAAAATTAAAAGCTTCATAGTTAAAAAATCCATATCGCTTATCTGTTTCTAAAGAATGATGCAGCCAGTTATAAGGCAATATTCTTCCAAAATATAAATATCGGTAAGTAAAAAAAATAACCATTGGAATAATAAAAAAGAAGAACGTTCGTCTTATTCTTCTATTAATAAATCTGCTTTTATAACGATCCTTTAATTCTCTGATATCAAAATAACTAGCAATAATTAATGGTAGAACGATCAACAAATTATCAGGTCGCGCCATAATATTTAAAGAACACCAGATCATTAACCAAACATATCTATGCTTCCAAAACGACCGAATGGCAAGCAACCACAACATACCTTGAAACAATATTTCGTCACCTAAAACACCTGCCCAAATTTGGGTGCTCATAAATAACAAGCCAACCATTAATAATTGTATGCTGGCAAATCTTGTGTCTATAATTCTATGTAAGGAAAAGAAAGACACAGATAAACTTACTGCTGAAACTGCCAATGCAGCTTTTACAACAGTTATTTTTAAGAAATGCATCAGCAACCATAGCGATAAAACATACAAGAAATTTGAGCTGTCATCAAAATGAAAGTTTTTGCTTGCATCAAAACACCAAAATTGTACTCGTTCCAAATTTTCCGCATAAATAAAATTTGCCGTCGAGCAATCTGATGGATGCGTAAAAACCGGCAACAGCTTAAAGAAAAACCAAAGGAAAGGCACACAAATCAGAAACGCATATCGGAATTTTTTCATCAATCAAATAGTTTAGTTTTCGTGTCGTTATATCGAAATGATTTTTTAAATTTAAGCAAAAATAAAGATATGAAATATCCATGCAGTTATAATTACATTTAAAAGCTAAAGGATATTTCCCTATTTTCCGTTTTAAAAACAATAAACATGTTAATTATGAATTTAGATAAACAATTTGAACAGGCACAAGCTGACACAAAAACACTAACAAAAAGACCAAGCGATGCACAGCTTTTAAATTTATACGCATTTTTTAAGCAGGCAACAGAAGGTGACAATGGTACTTCAAAACCAGGTATGTTTGATATAAAAGGTAAATTTAAATGGGAAGCCTGGAAAGGAAAAGCAGGCTTAAGCAAAGCTGATGCGCAACAAAAATATGTTGATCTGGTAAATGGATTGCTGGAAACGCATAAATAATATCAAACCAGATATATTATTGCATTAAAATTGTGATTTATCAATTAAGATATGTCTAATCTAAATAAAAATTTATTAACTATTTTTTTAATAGTTGGCATTGTATTTTTTACAAGCTTCTCTTATATGTTTTTTACTAAAGAAATATTTCCGGAAGCACCTAAACATACTGTAAAACTTGATGAAGTTCGAGTTCTAAAAAATCTGTATTTTATAAATGACAATAGAAATGTACTTCAACAAGATGAAACAGAAACAAATCAAAACAATACAATTTATGAAAATGAAAATAATTTTATTTTATTTAATGTAGATGACAGATTAAATTATGGCGTTTCAAACAGTTTCTATATCCAAAACGAAAAAGCACCTTTCTCTGTAAATTTTAATAATGCAACTATACCAATTGACAATAAGAATCAAAAGTATGCATTAAAATTATGTTCAAACGACAGCTCAATAATTACATTTCCAGCAATAAATATCAAAGAAGTTTTAAACGTAGAAAAGAAAAAAGATAATAACGCAGAAACAAGAGAAATTAAATTAGAATCAGCTAATAAAAAACTAATTGTATTTCTTATTTTCAAAATTGATAATATCATTTATGTTGAATAAGTTGAAAGTAAACTATTACGCAATTACTTTGCTACAGATTAAATCTGATTTTATTTAGAAATAGTCCAAATAAAGCATGTGCAAAAAATTAACCTAAAGCAAACCCTAATTCGCTCATAAACTGTTATTTTTGCATCGGTTTTTGAAATCATATATTATGGCAAAAGAAAATTTCTCCAGTTCATCCATCGGCAAAAAAATAATTGTCGGTCTTACAGGTCTCTTCCTTATTTCATTTTTAGTAGTACACGTTGGTATCAACTCAACTATTTTATTAAATGATAATGGCGAAACCTTTAATACAGCAGCACACTTTATGTCGCATAATTGGGTAATACGCACAATGGAAATTGGTTTATTCGCTGGTTTGATCGCACATATAGCTTTAACCTTAAAACTATATTTTGAGAACAGATCAAAACGTCCTGTTGCTTATGCAGTAGTAGATGGAAAAGCAAATTCAAAATGGTATAGTCGTTCAATGGCTTTATTAGGTTCATTGTTATTAGCATTCTTTGTTATACACTTGAGACAATTTTGGGGTCCGACAAAAATCGCAGTATTTAATGGTGTTGATGAAAACTCATATCAAATGGTAAAAGAAACATTTGCAGGCGAAAATCAAATCTTGAATATTGTATACTTGTTGATTTACGTTTTGGCATTTTTCTCCTTAGGATTTCACTTATTACATGGTTTTCCAAGTGCGTTTCAATCATTAGGTTTAAATCATAAAAAATACACACCAATTATAAAAGCAGCAGGAACCGCATTTTCTATCATTGTTCCAGGCATGTTTGCTGCAATTGCAATTGCTTTATTCTTCGGTTTGGTATAATAAAAACTCACACATTTAGCTCATTTCAAATTTTCAAATAGTATGGCTTTAAATTCAAAAATACCTGTTGGCGAGATAGATAAAAAATGGGAAGACTATAAAGGTCACGTAAAATTAGTAAATCCTGCAAACAAGCGTAATTTAGAAATTATTATAGTTGGAACAGGTTTGGCCGGTGCATCTGCAGCAGCTTCTCTTGGCGAATTAGGTTATAAAGTAAAAGTATTCTGTTTCCAGGATTCACCACGTCGTGCGCATTCAATTGCAGCACAAGGTGGAATCAATGCAGCAAAAAATTATCAAAACGATGGCGATTCAGTTTATCGTTTATTTTATGATACTATTAAAGGTGGCGACTATCGAGCACGCGAAGCCAACGTTCACCGTTTAGCAGAAGTTTCTGCAAATATCATCGACCAATGCGTTGCGCAAGGTGTTCCTTTCGCGCGTGAATATGGTGGTTTATTAAGCAACCGTTCTTTTGGTGGCACGCAGGTACAACGCACATTTTATGCAGCAGGACAAACAGGTCAGCAATTATTATTAGGTGCATATTCAGCTTTAGAAAGACAAGTTGCATTAGGCAACGTTACTCAATATACACGCCACGAAATGTTGGACATCGTAAAAATCGATGGCAAAGCACGTGGTATTATTGCGCGTGATTTAGTTTCAGGACAATTAGAAAGACATTTTGGTCATGCAGTTTTATTATGCACAGGTGGTTACGGAAATGTATTTTATTTATCAACCAATGCAATGGGTTCTAACGTAACTGCTGCATGGAAAGCACATAAAAAAGGTGCATTCTTTGGCAATCCTTGCTTTACACAAATCCATCCAACTTGTATTCCTGTTTCAGGCGATCATCAGTCAAAACTGACATTGATGTCAGAATCTTTAAGAAACGATGGAAGAATCTGGGTACCGAAAAAACAAGGTGATACACGCAAACCAAACGAAATTCCTGAAGACGAAAGAGATTATTACTTAGAAAGAAGATATCCAGCTTTTGGAAACTTAGTACCACGTGACGTAGCTTCTCGCGCAGCAAAAGAACGTTGTGATGCAGGTTTTGGTGTTGGTTCTTCTAAAAAAGCGGTTTACTTAGATTTTGCAGCAGCAATAGAAAGATATGGCAAAATCGAAGTTTCTAAACAAGGTTTAAGCAATGTTTCTCAAGAAGAAATTATAAGATTAGGAAAAGAAGTGGTGAAAGCAGAATATGGAAATCTTTTCGATATGTATGAAAAAATTACAGGCGAAAATCCATATGTTTTACCAATGAGAATTTATCCAGCGGTACACTATACAATGGGTGGCGTTTGGGTGGATTATGAGTTGATGACCACTGTAGAAGGTTTGTATTGCTTAGGCGAAGCGAACTTCTCAGATCACGGTGCGAACCGCTTAGGTGCTTCTGCGTTGATGCAAGGTTTAGCAGATGGTTATTTCGTAATTCCTTATACAATCGGTAATTATTTAGCAGATGATATCAGAACTAAATCAATTCCAACAGACCACGAAGCATTTGTACAAACAGAAGCAGAAGTAAAAGCACGCATCGAAAAATTGATGAGCATTAAAGGAACAAAATCTGTTGAAAGCTTCCATAAGCGATTAGGAAAAATCATGTGGGAAAAATGCGGCATGGCTCGTAATGCACAAGGTTTAACAGAAGCGATTGCAGAAATTCAGGCATTGAAAAAAGAATTTTGGAGTGATGTAAAAATTCCAGGAGCAATTGCAGAATTCAACACAGAATTAGACAAAGCCGGTCGTGTGGCTGACTTTATAGAATTAGGTGAATTGATGTGTAAAGATGCTTTGAACAGGAATGAAAGCTGTGGCGGACATTTCCGTGAAGAATCACAAACAGAAGAAGGCGAAGCCATGCGTGATGACGAAAACTACAAATACGTAGCAGCTTGGGAATACAAAGGCGACAGCGATTGGGCTTTAAACAAAGAAGAATTGATTTACGAAAATATTAAGATAGCAGCAAGATCTTACAAATAAGTTAATGAAACAATTAGCTAATTAGCTAATTTACAAATTGTCTAATTATTATGGAACATTATAACATGAACCTCACACTTAAAGTGTGGCGACAAAAAAACAAAAGCGATAAAGGTGGTTTGGAAACATACCAAGTAAAGAATATTTCTTCCGAAATGTCTTTCCTGGAAATGTTTGATGTATTGAACGAACAGCTTATCGAAACAAATAAAGAACCAATCGCATTTGATCACGATTGTCGTGAAGGCATCTGCGGTATGTGTTCTATGTACATCAATGGTCGTCCGCACGGACCTTGGCATGGTACTACTACTTGCCAGTTACACATGCGCGCGTTCAAAGATGGCGACACCATTGTGGTAGAACCTTGGCGTGCAAAAGCATTTCCGGTAATCAGAGATTTAGTAGTTGATAGAACTGCGTTTGATAGAATTATTCAAGCAGGTGGTTACATATCAGTAAACACCGGTAACGCAGTAGATGCGAATGCAATTCCAATCAATAAGCAAGATGCAGATAAAGCATTTGCAGCAGCAGCTTGTATTGGTTGTGGCGCATGTGTGGCAGCTTGTAAAAACGCATCAGCCATGTTGTTCGTTTCTGCAAAAGTTTCGCAATTAGCATTGTTGCCACAAGGCGGACCTGAAAGACAAACTCGCGTATTAGATATGGTTTCTCAAATGGATAAAGAAGGCTTTGGTGCTTGTACCGTTACAGGTGCCTGTGAAGCAGAATGTCCTAAAGAAATTTCTTTAGAAAACATTGCACGCTTAAACAGAGAATACGCAGCAGCAAGTATTGCAAGCGAAGAATAATAATAAGTTGTCATGCTGAGGCACGAAGCATCTTTTTAAATATAACCTGTCAAAAATGACAGGTTTTTTTCTTCCATAACTATTATCATAGAATCAAACAGTATAAAATGCAATACAATTTTTTACCAAATACGGATATTAAAGTAAGCAAGATTTGCTTAGGCACTATGACTTGGGGTCAACAAAACTCAGAAACCGAAGGTCATGCACAACTTGATTATGCAACCATTGAAAAAGACATCAATTTTATTGATACTGCTGAAATGTATTCTGTGCCATCAAAAGCAGAAACACAAGGTTCTACTGAAAAAATTATTGGCACATGGCTGAATAAAAGGAACAAACGCGATGATATTATTTTGGCTTCTAAAGTTGCAGGACCAAGTGCAGGCTTGCCACACATCGGAACAGGCAGAAAATTCAACCGGGAAAATATTACGAAAGCTTTGAATAATAGCTTACAGCGTTTGCAAACAGATTATATAGATCTGTACCAATTGCATTGGCCTGAGCGACCAACCAACTATTTCGGTGCCTTAGGCTATACGCATACTTCAGAAGATGCGGTGACGGATTTTGTAGAAACATTAACGGTATTGAATGAATTTATTCAGCAAGGAAAAATTCGTCACATTGGTATTTCTAATGAAACACCTTGGGGCACAATGCAATATTTGAACATTGCAGAAAAGCATAATTTGCCTAAAGTGGCAACCATTCAAAATCCATATAGCTTAGTGAACAGAACCTATGAAATTGGCTTGGCTGAAATTGGTATGCGTGAAAATATCGGACTGCTTGCCTACTCACCTTTAGCAGGTGGTTTGTTAAGTAATAAAATACATAAACGGACAAAGACCTGAAGGCGCGCGTTTTACTTTATGGCCGAATTATTTTACAAGGTATGCGCATGCAAACACGATGAAAGCAGTAGAAAAATATGCTGCTTTGGCGCATGATAATAATTTAAGCTTAGCACAAATGTCATTGGCATATGTAAACTCAAGAGAATTTTTGACCGCAAATATTATTGGTGCAACCACCATGCTACAGCTTAAAGAGAATATAGATTCTATAGATGTTGTTTTATCAGAAAGTGTTTTAAAAGAAATTCAAAAGATACATTTAGACTTTCCAAATCCTGCACCGTAAATCACGCAAGCGAATTGTCGTGCCACGATTATCGTAGCATGTCAATTCGCTTTACAAATGTATCACTTCACCATAAGCAGCAGCAGCAGCTTCCATGATAGCTTCACTCATAGTTGGATGTGGATGAACCGATTTTAATATCTGCATTCCTGTAGTTTCCAGCTTACGCGCTACAATTATTTCAGCGATCAGCTCTGTTACATTTTCACCAATAAAATGTGCGCCTAATACTTCGCCATATTTTTTATCAATGATCAGCTTCACGAAACCATCAGCTTTGCCTGCTGCTTTGGCTTTGCCGCTTGCAGAAAATGGAAACTTGCCCACCAGAATATCCAAGCCTTTTTCTTTTGCTTTTTGTTCTGTAATGCCAACACTCGCAACCTCAGGCGAACAATATGTACAACCAGGAATATTATCATAATCCAAAGGTTGTGGATGATGACCTGCCATATATTCAACTGCAATAATGCCTTCTGCACTTGCTACATGCGCCAATGCTTGTCCTTTCACAATATCACCGATCGCATACACACCTTCTATATTTGTCTGGTAAAAAGCATTCACTTTTACTTTGTCGCTTTCTGTTTTAATACCTGTCAATTCCAGTCCAATGTTTTCTATATTGGTAGAAACACCGGCAGCACTCAAAACTACATCGGCTTCAATTACCTGTTCGCCTTTTGGTGTGTTTACTAATAGCTGAACTTTGTCGCCATCAATTTTAGAAGATAAAACTTTTGATGAAGTTAAAATCGTCATTCCTTTCTTAGCGTATATTTTTTCTAAGGTTTTGCCGACTTCTTTATCTTCCACAGGTAAGATGGTATCGAAGAATTCTATCAAGGTTACTGCTGTTCCTAAGGTTTGATAGAAGTAAGCAAACTCCACACCTATTGCACCTGCGCCAACGATCACCATTTTCTTAGGCAATTCAGGCAATACCATTGCTTTGCGATAATCAATTATTTTCTTTCCGTCAATTGGTAAAGAAAATAATTGCTTCGCTCTGCCACCTGTTGCTAATAAAACATTATTTGCTTTAAATATTTTGATACCACCTTCATTTAAAGTTACTTCTACACGTTTGCCCGGCAGCACTTTTCCATAACCATAAATAACTTCGATATTGTTTTTCTTCATTAAAAACTGCACGCCTTTGCTCATGCTTTCTGCAACACTTCTGCTGCGTTTTATCACTTCTTCAAAGTTTGCACTTACTTCTGACACTTCAATTCCATAATCGCTCGCGTGATTCAGATAATCAAAAACCTGTGCCGATTTTAGCAATGCTTTTGTAGGAATGCAACCCCAATTTAAACAGATGCCGCCAAGGCTTTCTTTTTCTACAACCGCTACTTTCATGCCTAATTGCGATGCGCGAATGGCTGCCACATAGCCGCCGGGTCCTGAGCCAATTACTATTAAATCGAAGTTAGTCATGTAATTAATTAGATAATTAAAGAATTAGATAATGTGCGAATGATTATCTTTACAATAATACACAACACATTCCCAAATTTACACAAATAGATTCATGGATTTAAAAGAAGAAATAAAAAATTTAGCAGCTATTTTTTTTGAAGAATTAGTGGAAGTTCGCAGGCATTTACATGCGCATCCTGAATTGAGTTATGAAGAAGTGGAAACAGCTAAATTTATTTCAAAGAAATTAAGTGAATATGGTATCGAACACACAACAAATGTAGGTGGTCATGGAATTGTAGGTTTGATAAAAGGAAAAAATCCGGATAAGAAAACAATTGCTTTGCGTGGCGACATGGATGCTTTGCCGATTGAAGAAAAAAACCAAACAGCATATACTTCACAAAATATTGGTGTGATGCATGCTTGCGGACATGATGTACATACTACATCTTTACTTGGCGCAGCAAAAATACTGAATGAATTAAAAGAAGAATTTGAAGGAACCATAAAACTGATCTTTCAGCCTGCAGAAGAAAAATTACCCGGTGGCGCATCGATCATGATAAAAGATGGTGTGTTGGAAAATCCGAAAGTAGAAAGCATCTTCGGACAGCATGTATTGCCGCAATTAGAAACCGGAAAAGTTGCCTTTCGTTCAGGTATTGCGATGGCAAGCTGTGATGAAATTTATATTACCGTACACGGAAAAGGCGGTCATGGTGCGGTGCCGCATTTGGCTATAGACCCGATTTTGATTGCTGCTCATATGGTGATTGCTTTGCAAAGTATTGTAAGCCGAAACGCCAACCCAACCATGCCGAGTGTATTGAGCATTGGTAAATTTATTGCGAATGGTGCTACCAATATTATTCCTGATAGTGTAAGATTAGAAGGTACTTTCAGAACCTTTGATGAACAATGGCGTGCCGAAGCAAAAGAAAAAATTATAACCACCTGTAATAATATTGCTGCAAGTTTTGGCGGCACTTGTGATGTAGAAGTAGAACATGGTTACCCGTTTTTAAAGAATGATGAGAACACTACAGTTACTGCATTTGAATTAGCACAGCAATACCTTGGAAAAGAAAATGTAGAAGAAATGCCTGCACGCATGACAGCAGAAGATTTCTCTTATTACTCGCAAATTGTGCCTGCCTGCTTTTACCGCTTAGGCACAGGAAACATTGCCAAAGGCATCACTTCACCCATACACACACCTACTTTTGATGTAGATGAAGAATGCTTAAAAATTGGTTCAGGCTTGATGGCTTGGATTGCGGTGAATGGGTTGGTGTAAAAATATAAATTGTAATTAATTCAAGATATTACATTATAATGAAGATAGAAATATATAGTTCTACTTTCTCATTTTACAGCTTCGATTCGTTCGGCAATAGTCAGTTAAATTGTGGACAAAGGTTGAGTATGTTTCATATAATCATAAAGGCATACAAGTTTTCTAAACGGTGTGCATTTCTGAAGTTTCGGATCCTTAAAACAAACTCTTAAAAATTTTATTAGTTGCGATAAATCTATAGATTTCAATTCAAGTAAAGGAATAAAATTTAAAGAATGATCTTTATCATAACTATTCAAAATGGAGTTTATATCTTTATGATTTCTTCGAATTTCAGGCTGTTTATTAGTATATCCTTTCGGTGGAAAGAAACATGTAGGAGCATTAGGCTTTAATGTTAATGTGCAATTTAATTTTGAAAGCGCAGATTGGTTCAGTGTGCCATTTTTATTTAACAAACCTTCATTTTTTAAGTATTTAAATATTGGAATAAACCCATTTCCTTTTAAGAGCTTAGGAAAAGTATTCTCTATCAATTGTTTTGAATCAAAATGTTTATTGTCATGCAATATATCATCAATAATGTCAATAGTATCAATGCCTTTATATCCTTGTGCTGACAATAATTGTGTTGCAATTCCAACTCCGATTGCATATTCAATTTTAGTGTCGTCTGTAATTGACTCAATATCTTTAACGAATATATTAGAACTTGGATCATTGGATTTAACAAACTCAACAACTGATGTTTTTAATTTTCTTAAAATTTTTACTGGAATTCTCCTCTTTAGTGCTGAAAGTGTTTCATATACTGGCTCAAAAGAATCTGTTCTAATAAGCTTTATAGGTAATACTTTATTTTCAGGCAACATCAAACTACTATCTTTAATCTCAAATTCTTTTCCTTTTTGCCACTCAATAAAAATCAATCTATCTTTTAATTTATCTAGATTTTTCGGTTCAACACATTTTACAATTGAATCAATTATTTCAAGTATGTTAGAATCTGAAAGAGAATAACCAATAAAAATTATTGGATGTTCAACAAATATTGTTAATAATTTTGCTGCTAAGTATGCATTTCGATTATTAAAATCATCATAATCTTTTTCCGTAAGTACTAAAGATTGTGGTCTTGAAACACAACCATGTATTTTGTAAATTTCACCTATTGAAATTGATTCTGAAAATAAAAGTTCCTGTTGTCCTATATAAACATTAAAATCATCAAAAGTATTTTCCAAAAAATTATCCCAATTAGTTGTTATTATTCCATCTATAACACTAGTTCTTAGTAATCTAATTTCACTTTCATACACTTTAGGCGTTTTCTTTGACATACTGATAAGACTAGCAATCTCCAGTTTTAAAGGAATACTATTACCTTCTTTTGCTAATGCTTTATGAGTTTCTCTATTAGATTTAAATTTTGAATCCTTCCACCAGATTTCAAAAAACTCGCTTGCCAAGGTAGTAGCAATTAAAGGTAGATTTCCATTACTTTTGGATTGATAATATTCAAAATCTCCAGTAATTCCTGATGATTGAAAAAAGGTAATTAGTAAATCCTCCCAAGTAGGAAGTCCTATGTATCTACGTGATAATCCTGAACCAATAAATAAGTATGGATTAGTGTTGAACTTTTTTAAATGGTCAAATAAATCTGAATTCATATCTGATGATTATAGGTAATATTTATTCTCCAAGTGGATTCTAAGATTATTATTTTTTCGTCTTTAATGTATTTGTAATTGTATGAAGAAATGTTACTGTTTGACGCAATAATTCTAAATTTTCATTAGTAATGCCATCTGGATCAAAATGCATCACATCATTTCTTATTTTTCTTACTTCTTCTAATTGTTTTACAATTAAAATTCTGTCTATATTCAATTTTAGCTTATCAAATTTTTTGGGGTCTTCAAGAATTTTGACATATTGTCCAAAATTTAGATCTGACAGACTTTTTATTTCTTTTGGTTTCTCATCATAAGTATCTGAAGATTTCAATTCTTCAGGATCAAATTTTTTATCTAGTAGTTTTCTAATGTGATTTTCAATTTGTTCAATTATTAAGAATGGTTCAGCCATTGCAATAAATTGTTCACCTATGTCAGTTGCAGTTACAATACCACTAATAGTTTTATCTTTTTGTTTTACAAGAACAACTTCTTTTTCTAATACAAATTTTACTGCATTAAATAGAGGTTCATCATGGTCAAGAATTATTACTTCATCTTTGCAATCAGAAACAGTTAAACAAGTTTTACCTAATGAAATTGCTCTGCCAATAGACTTCCAACTGATAATTCCATCAACGTCCCTTTGTCCTGATAGTATAGGTAATTGTGAAAAATCATTTAAAAGCATTAATGTAATTGCTTCGCTTAAGAGTGTTTCTCTATTGACACTGATTAGACCACTGCCAATACCAGATTCTTTAGCTTTATTCAAATTCGCAGCTTTCAATAAACTTAAGCGAGGTGTCGGGTCTGTTTCATCTAACTCTATATCTGATTTTCCAGCAGATACTTTTATTTTGGGTTTGATTTCTATATGTCCGTAAAACCAAGCACTTCCAAAATCAGGTTCACAAACCACATCGTATTTTTCAAGCATTTCATTAATTGTCTCAACAACTCTCCAACCTCTTCTTGAAACACCTAAAAATTCAGTTGCAACTGATGGAAATGTTTTAACTGGTTTTTTAGTTTTTTGAACTTCAATTAATATATCCTTAAAACTTGGTTTTACTAACTCCATAATCTTATAATTTTACTAAAGATATGATAATATTTTAACACTTCAAACATCACTCGCGCGCAGTCTTCCGAAGGATGACTCATGCCCGCTCCTGACAGTTGATATTGCCTGTCAAAATAATCTTAAATATTATGATATGCTATCAGATCAAGAAATACTAATCTCCTTTCTTATGTATATGGGGTTTTAATTTCGGATTGTTTTTAGGTGTATCCTTATTATCATGCTGACGTTTATCAGGTTTTCCTGTTGACTTAGCTATCCTTTTTGGTCCAGGTTTAATTCCCATTGTAATTATATTTTATTGTTAATACTATTAAAGTTAATGAATTAAAATAAAATTTGGAGATTATTTATTAACGTATACATCACGCGCGCAATTTTCCGAAGAATGTCTCCTACTTACTGAATATTTTGTCTTTTATGCCTCACAACACGCACGAATAACGCCTCTTGCCGTCATTTCGAGTAGCGAGAAATCTGTTCAACTGACTGGTATTATTGAACAGATTTCCCAAAAGTCGAAATAACATTCACTTCTATTTTTTTGCCACTATGTGCAATCTTCTAAACCTAACTCTCAAATATTAATTCAACCTATCTCCCATTGAATATGTGCCTTTATCTAATGAAATATTTCAAAATATCAATTCCCACTTCAATGCTTAAATCGACATAAAATTCCCACTTGAATATCAAAAAAGGTAAAATTTTATGTCGGCGACTTGAAATTTTAAGTATCTGACTTAAAATTTTAACTTCTGTACTTGAAAATTTAACTTGGATAGTTAAAATTTTACATCAGCAACTTAAAGTTTTACCTGTCGAATTTAAAATTTTATAATAAACACTATCATTCTTAAAATTTTAACAATTGCTAATTATAAATATGTATGTTAGGCGCATTGTTAAGTGAAAGTATTTACTATTTTTGTTCAAAATTTAAAAAATATGTCAATACACAATTTAGGAAGACTGCACTTTACTGCAGCACAAAAAACAGCAATTGATGCTGCTCTTACTGTTTTAGAAACACAACTTTTACCTGTTACACTTAACTTATCTACAGAAGACCGCACCAAATTTGGCAGCGTTAAGGAGATAAATAAATTATTTGTAAACAAAGACAGGGATTATTTTATGAACCAACCAAATCTTGCATCACCGGATGTGGATTGGGTAGAGTTTGAAGCAGATTATCAAGACAGGGTTTTTGCAGATACTCGCTTAGATAGAATTGCAACTATCACTCGTTTATTTAGCGATTTTAAAATTGCACATGATTATGATAATTACCAGGATGGATTAACAGACTATGATTATTCAAAATATAAAGCTGGTACTAAAACACCGGGATTTACAGAGAAAGTAGAAGAATTAAAACAGTTTTTTCCTAACACCAATGGCGGTGGAAGTGGAAATGGCACTACGGCAGAATAACTGGCATTTTTATAATAAAAATTAAATAAAAAAAGGAGAAGCTTTATAATTATAAGCTTCTCCTTTTTATTTAGTGCCCACGACTGGATTCGAACCAGCACGTCGTTTCCAACGCCACCACCTCAAGGTGGTAAGTCTACCAATTTCTCCACGTGGGCATTGCTCAAATAACATTGCAAAGATAAATTTTATATTGAAATTTTCAGAGCCGGTTTGCGATTTCTCGTGCCACGATAATCGTGGCACGAGAAATCGCCGTAGATGCTTCGTGCCTCAGCATGACAACAAAAAAATAGCCCGGATAGAAATCCGGGCTCTGAAAGTATGCAAGTAGTAAAATAATATTTAGAAGCTGACAATAGCAGCTAAGCTTAATGTATTTTGGAAATTGCTCGCTGAGCCATCTCTTTTTAAGAATACTTTTTCTGTAGAATAATCAAACCTGAATTCCGGTACTAATTTTAATGGTCCGATTCTTACAGGTGCTGTTAAAGTGAAATCTACGATGTGTGCAGATACTGCATCTAATGCAATAGCATCTGTATTGTTGAAGTAACCAACACGTGCGCCAATGCTCGCTTTGTCGTTGATATCAGCATTACCATATAAGTAAACCGTATAGTATTTAGGACGACTAATCGTAGTTGGGTCTGCTAAAGTTTTGTTACGATACATATAGAAAGCACCGTTTAAAGCGATCGTTCCTTTACCTTTAATACGTGTAGAGAAAGTCAGGTCTAAACCGTTTTTATAGTTTAATTTATTGATCGTATCAGAATGCTGATCCATTTGGTTTCCACCTAAATAGTTAATGTAAAGTGAGTTCTTATCATCAACATAGCTTACTTGTGCGCCAACATATTTGTTTCTGTCACCATCAGATTTTGTATCAGTATCATTGAAGAAGCCAACCATGAAGCCAAATTTCTTCCTGTTATAATTCATTTTGAAACCTGTATGGTAAAATGGTCCGTTTAAAAATGCTTGTGAGCAAGAATAGTGAAAGTTGTTATTTGCTTCAATTACTTCATAACCAAAGAATGTGCTGAAATTTCCTAAGGTAAATTTCAAACCATCAACCGGTTCGTAAGCAACATATAATTGTTTCAAAGCAAAAGTTGTAGTGGAAACAAGTGCATTAGCAGAATAGTTAGCAATATTAGCACGTGGTCCGAATGCGATGTCACCCATAAAAGTTACTCTTTTAATAGTTTTCGACATCATTAAGTTGAACATACCTAACTCAAAAGAATTTGCTCTTGGATCAAAAACACGGTATTTCACATCATTAGTAACCTTTCCTAAGAAATTGGTTTGCACATAAACATCTACCGATCCTGAGATGTCAAACGGAATTTTCTTTTTGACCGCATCGATCTTGCTGTCAATTTTTTCATTCAATGTCCATTTTGCTGCGGCAGAATCTTCTTCACTTTCTGATTTAATAGATTGCAGTTGATTAGAAAGCATTTCTACTTTTTCTTCCAATGTTTTGATTCTGTCAGTTTCAGTTTGTGCAAAAATGGTGTGGTTGCCAAATAATAGCAATACGAGTGTCACAACAGGTAGTTTTTTTCTCATAGCTTAAAATCTTGTTTAGTTAATAATTAAAGTTTTACAAGTATAAACCTCATTTTTAACAAATAGTAACAAAAATTTACATTTAATTTTTAATTAAAGTAGAGTAAACAATTAATTTTTACCAAAATAGTTCAATAATTTATTTTACAGTTCAAAATTGTTTCATTTGCAACTATTGATTTTATAACTAAATTGTTAAGAGAGAAAACAATGCTTAAGATTTTCTTAAAAGAATTATGGTCGGTTTACAAAAACTTTTTGGCTAATATTATAAAACAGACTGAAATGCGAAGAAAAATTGGTTTGTAAAACTTTTTCACCTTAAACATGCAATTATAAATGAGTGCTACAAACGAACAGCAAGGCTTATATCTACCTCAAATGGAACACGACGCGTGTGGTATTGGATTTGTTGCTCATTTAAAAGGCGAAAAATCTCACAGAATTATTCGTGATGCACTGACCATGCTGGAGAACATGGAACATCGTGGTGCGTGCGGCTGCGAAGAAAACACCGGTGATGGAGCAGGCATCTTACTTCAAATTCCTCATAATTATTATAAAGAAGAAGCAAAGAAAATTGGCGTTGATTTACCAGCTATAGGAAAATACGGAACAGGTTTTATTTTCTTTCCGCAAGACGAAGCAACAAGAAATACATGCAAAGATTTTATTGAGCAAACCGCAAAGAAATTAAACTTTACCATTTTAGGTTATAGAAAAATCACTACAGATAACTCACCCATCGGACCAACTGCACAATCTGCAGAACCTGCTATCGAGCAACTTTTTATAAAGCCTGAATTTGATTTTAAAGAAGACATTGAGCTTGAACGTAAGCTGTATATTTTACGTGCGCACACCGTTAGAGAAATCAATAATATTTTAGGTGGTAAAGATCAGTTCTATTACACCAACTTATCTTGCCATACCGTAATTTATAAAGGACAATTAACAACACATCAGGTTCGTCAGTATTATCCTGAATTAAATGACGAAAGTGTAACATCTGCTTTGGCAATTGTGCATTCACGTTTTTCTACCAATACTTTTCCACGTTGGCGCTTAGCACAACCATTCAGATATATTGCACACAATGGCGAAATAAATACACTACAAGGCAACTTAAACTGGATGCGTACACGTGAGCACTTATTAGAATGTGATGTGTTTACAAAGCAAGAAATTGATATGTTTATGCCGATCTGTTATCGCGATCAATCTGATTCGGCATCTTTAGACAATGTCATCGAACTGCTATATTTAGCTGGTCGTTCGTTGCCACATGCAATCATGATGCTGATACCGGAAGCATGGCAAGACAATGAACAAATGGAACCATGGAAAAAAGCATTTTATGAATATCATGATTGCTTAATGGAACCTTGGGACGGACCTGCTTCTATTTGTTTTACAGATGGAAAAATGATTGGTGCAACCTTAGATAGAAATGGTTTGCGTCCTTCGCGTTATGTAGTTTATAATGATGGTCGTGTGGTAATGTCATCGGAAGCCGGTGCTTTGCCAACAGAAGAAGAAAAGGTTTTACAAAAAGGAAGATTGCAGCCTGGAAAAATGTTTATCATAAATATGGAAGAAGGCAGAATTATTTCTGATGATGAATTGAAGAAAAATATCTGCACAGAATATCCATATCAGGAATGGTTGAACAAACATAAAATTACTTTTTCTGATTTACCGAAATCAACCATTAAAGAAGAAAAACTTTTACACAAGGAATTACTGCAACAACAATTAGCATTTGGCTATACAAGTGAAGATGTAAAAACCATCATCACACCAATGGCAGAAACTGCTTACGAAGCAATCGGTTCCATGGGTACAGATACGCCATTAGCAGTCTTATCCGATCAGTCACAAAACTTATCAAATTACTTCAAGCAATTATTTGCGCAAGTTACCAATCCACCAATAGATCCTATACGTGAGCGCATGGTGATGAGTACTTTTGCAGCATTAGGTGGTGCAAGTTCTATATTAACAACGACAGAAAATCATTGTAAGCAAATTGCGATTCGTCAGCCGATTTTATCTAATGCTGATATTTCAAAATTACGTTATATCAATCATCCTGATTTTAAAGTCATCACGATACAAGCATTGTTTACTGCAAGTGGTAAAAAAGGTGCTTTAGAACGTGGTATAGAAAGGATTTGCAAAGAAGCTGAAGATGCAGTTGCAAACGGAAACAACATTATTATTATTTCTGACAAAGGCGTAAACAAAGACTTCGCACCAATTCCATCTTTGCTGGCAACAGGTGCAATTCACCATCATTTAATTCGCACTAAAACACGTATTGATTGTTCCTTAGTTGTAGAAAGTGGTGATATTCGCGAAGTGCATCAAATGGCTACACATATTGGCTATGGAGCAACTTCTATCAATCCATATTTAGCGTATCAAACTATTTATGACCTGAATAAAGAAAAGCTAAAACACTTAAATAAAACAAATGAAAAATTAGTAGAAAACTTTATCAAAGCATCCAGTAATGGTTTGCTGAAAGTCTTTTCTAAGATGGGAATTTCTACACATCAATCTTATCATGGTTCTCAAATTTTTGAGATCGTTGGCTTAAGTAAAAAAGTAGTAGAGAAATGTTTTACAGGATCTATTTCCCGTTTAGATGGAATTGGTTTTGATGAGATTGCAAAAGAAGTATTGAAGCGTCACTCATTGGCATTCCCTGATATTGAAAACTTAGAACAGCGTTTAGAAGTTGGTGGAAACTATCAATGGAAACGTCGTGGTGAAGCACACATGTTCAATCCTGATACGATTCACTTATTACAATATGCAACGAAGAAAAATGATTACAAGATCTTCAAGCAATACGTAGAGAAAATAAATAATCAGACGGAAAAGGCTATTACATTAAGAAGCTTATTAGATTTTGATCTTTCGGCTGCAACACCAATATCTATTGATGAAGTAGAACCGGTTGAAAATATTTTAAAACGTTTCGCATCAGGTGCTATGTCGTTTGGATCTATCTCACATGAAGCACATTCTACACTTGCCATTGCGATGAACAGAATGGGTGGAAAATCAAATTGCGGTGAAGGCGGCGAAGATGAAATACGTTTTGAGAAAAAAGATAATGGCGATTGGGAACGTTCCGCTATCAAGCAAGTAGCATCGGGTAGATTTGGTGTTACTTCTTATTATTTAGCAAACGCAGATGAATTACAAATTAAATTGGCACAAGGCGCGAAACCTGGTGAAGGCGGTCAATTGCCCGGACATAAAGTAGATGAATGGATTGGTAGAGTTCGACATTCAACACCAGGTGTCGGATTGATTTCACCACCACCACATCACGATATTTATTCTATTGAAGATTTAGCACAATTAATCTTCGATTT
>Ga0247804_10000026_pt1 | contig 100680 bp, 72 predicted proteins | sample UWRJL029104C1_FD_181142 | JGI IMG/M metagenome (GOLD analysis project Ga0247804, IMG submission 181142) | Plant litter microbial communities from Arlington Agricultural Research Station in Wisconsin, United States - UWRJ-L029-104C-1 | ecosystem: Environmental > Terrestrial > Plant litter >... | reverse complement strand
GAGGTTATATTTCTCCATATTTCGTTACCAATGCAGAAAGCATGGAAGTGGAAATGGAAAAACCATACATCTTGATTTACGATAAAAAAGTTTCTTCCATGAAAGATTTGTTGCCAATTTTAGAAAAAGTCGTACAAACAGGAAGAGGTTTGGTAATTATTGCAGAAGATGTAGAAAGCGAAGCATTAGCTACATTAGTAGTAAACCGCTTACGTGGTTCATTAAAAATTGCAGCAGTAAAAGCACCTGGTTTTGGCGATAGAAGAAAAGCAATGTTACAAGATATCGCAATATTAACAGGCGGTCAGGTAGTTTCTGACGAATTAGGTTACAAATTAGAAGATACTCAATTAGATCAATTAGGCGTTGCTGAAAAAATTGTAATTGACAAAGATAATACAACTATTATCAATGGCATTGGTAAAAAAGCAGACATTACTGCAAGAGTAAACCAAATTAAAGCTCAGATTGAAACAACAACTTCTGATTACGATAAAGAAAAATTACAAGAGCGTTTAGCTAAATTATCAGGCGGTGTTGCTGTATTGTATGTTGGCGCGCCTTCAGAAGTAGAAATGAAAGAGAAGAAAGACCGTGTTGACGATGCATTACACGCAACTCGCGCAGCAGTACAAGAAGGTATCGTACCTGGTGGTGGTGTTGCTTTAATCAGAACACAGTCTGTTTTAGATAAATTAAAAGGTGCTAACGAAGATGAGCAAACAGGTATCGAAATTGTAAGAACGGCTATCGAAGCACCATTACGTCAGATCTCTGAAAATGCAGGTGTGGAAGGTTCTATTGTTGTTTTCAATGTTAAAAACGGCAAGAAAGATTACGGCTATAACGCAAAAACAGAAGTGTACGAAAATTTGTACAAAGCAGGCGTTATCGATCCTACAAAAGTAACACGTGTAGCTTTAGAAAATGCAGCTTCCATTGCATCTATGATCTTAACTACAGAATGTGCTATCGTTGAAAAACCAAGCAAAGAAGCACCAGGTGGAATGCCAGGTGGTGGAATGCCAGGCGGAATGGGTGGCATGATGTAAGCTCATACTTGAATTATCAATTTAAGCAATTCAATATTAAAGCGTCCGGAATTTTCGGACGCTTTTTTAATTTTCACAATCTATATACTGGTTTTACGATCAATAGTCACTTGCAAGGAATTAATATTTACTTGCATAAGTGAAAAATAATTTTCAATAAAAAAATAACTTACTGTCACACAATCAATACTTTATTATACAAATTACTTACTAACAGATATCAAAACTTGTTGTCAATCACGTTATAAATGTTGTTTTTTCTACGTATCTTTCCGCATTAATAATTTTATTTTATGAAGAGAACAATTTCAATTGTCTTTACCCTTTTTTTTATGTTTTTTGAAAAAGGTATTGCTGCTCCTATTCTCCAAAATATTTACAATATTTATGGTAATACTGCAGATCAGGTTATACTTTCTGTTACAGCTGATAATAGCAACAATATATACTTTTCAGGATATAATGGAAATGTTGCAAGCAGAGCAAATCTTCCTGTTATTGGTAAAGTTGATGGTAATGGAAACGTAGTTTGGACAAAACAAATAGAATCATCTGCATTTGGTGGTGGATATTTCTCATACATATACACTACAAATGATGGCAATTTAATTGCCGGTGGTGTTTTAGGAAGTGGTGGTTCTCAGGATGTGAGGTTTACTGTAAAAGTAAATGCAACAACAGGTAATGTAATTTGGGTTAAAAGTTATGACGAATCATCTGTAACAAATAATGATGGGAATTCATTTCATAAATCATTAAATGATCCTGATGGCGAGACATATTATAATTCCTATTTAACAGGCGATGGTGAAAGAGATGTAATTGTTGTAAAATTAAGTGCTAATGGACAAATTATTTGGAAGAATAAATATAATGCAGGAAATAGTGAAGAATCCTGGTCGAGTACAGTTGGTAAAAATGGTGCTTTATATGTCGTTGGCCAATTAGGAAGTAATCCATACGCCTTTAAAATTGACAAAAATGGTAATGTATTAAAGTCTAAACAATTAACCGGTATTAACGGTGGCTTTTTAGGAAAAGGTGTAGAATTGTCAAATGGTCAGCTTGCAATTGGAGGTTATATAAATGAATCATTTGGCAACAGAGCTTTTATCGCTTTATTAGATACTAATTTGAACTTAGTAAACTGTAAAAAAGATATTACAGGATCTAATGTAAATCAAGGCGGAGATTTACAAACAGACATTTCTGGAAATATATACTTTTCAGCTTTAGAATATAATTTAAGTACTTCATCTTACAAAACTATCATCTATAAATTCACATCTTCATTAGGGTTTCAATGGTCTAAAAATTTTGCAGGAAATGGTGAAACTATAGGTCCAAGAGATAATTCAGTTATCGTCAACCTTAATACAAGTCCTGAAAGATTATTTATCGGTGGTTTCTTAAATTCAGCTAATGGATTTGGTGCAAAAGATGGAATGATAGCTTTATTGGATACTTCTTTTATTTCTTGTGTTACTACCCAAAGAAATACAACATTTCAGACTATAACGAGCACAACCACTACTTTAAATATTGCAAAAACAAGTGTTGTAATGGATACAATAGAAACTATTACAATCAGTAATCTATCCTATTCAAAAACAGAAGTTTGTTGCTTTAATAAAGTTACATTAGACACAATAACGATTCAATCAGGACAAAGTGCAACTATTTTTGGAATACCAAGAACTGTTGAAGGTTTATATAGCCAAACAAAAACTATTGGTAACGGTTGTGATTCATTGTTACAAATATATCTAAAGGTATTAGTTAATAATTCCAGCATTGTTCTTACGCCACTTTCACCTACAACTATTTGTGCCACTGGAAATGATACATTAGTGTATTCTGTGAATGCATCTAATATTCCTACAAATACAAATGTGGTTATTTACCAAAGTACTGATAGCACATTCAATCCTGCAATTGGTCAAGGTGATAGCATTGGTTTCATAAAAGGCGATACAACATCTTCATCAATTATTACGTCTACTTGTCCTAAAATACTTGGAATCTTTATCGATGCCTGTAATGATAGCGGTCGTTTAGAACCTGCCAATGAGTACATGGTAATTACTTCAGGTCAGGGTTTTAGAGTAGCAAATTTAAAGGTAGATGTGCCAAATACATCACTCAGAGATATTAATACAGGCAACAATCCATGTTCATTCGGAACACCATCTGCAACTTTAATGAATTCACTTAGAACAGGATTTTGTAATAGTACCAATCTTTTATCTGCCACACAATCAGACTCCATTCCGCCAAATGCGATAGTGATCATCTTTACAGGCGCAGGCACGGATTATCCATATAACTTAAGCAGGTTCTGCCAAACTGGTCAAAAAATATACATTTTACAGAATAGCTGTATATATGGTTCAGGTGCTTTTGTAAATAATGATGCATCACCAAGTACATGCTCAGGTGCGACTGCTACAACACGATATAGAACAACTTCTATCACAAATAGAAGCTGCTTTGACGAATTAACTTATGACAGATGTGGTTTGAACGAGTTTGATGGTGCAAATCAAAATGCTAATGATGGAAATTATGTAATTAGGTTAAACAGCACCGATACTTCTTCTGTTGCAAATGGTGGTATTCAAAATAATGCCGCAGACAGATGTAACGGTGTAGTCTTGGATTCTATTATTAAATCACAAACGCTAAAGTTTGCTATTCCAACTGCATTTTGTAACACAGGATTTCATTATATAAAAGCAGTATTAAAACCATTTACAACACCATCTACTGTTTCAAATACAATTCAATATCAATATGTATGTAATGATGTAAGAGCAGTTTCCAATACAACAAATATTTGCAGTGGTCAAAATGCTTTAGTAAATATCTCTTCCACAGACCCAAATGCAACATTCAGCTGGACGGTGAGTGGTGGTGCTAATATTACAGGCGCAAGTGCAGGAACCGGAAATATTATCAATCAACAACTTACATACACAGGTTTGACAAATGAAAATCTAACATACAATATTACATCGAACGATGCAGGTTGTACTAAAACAACAAGTGTAAATGTCACAGTTAGAAACTGTGCAGCAGCAATAGATACGGTATTTGTTTGTCAAGGCGATTCCGTAAGATTAAATGGACCAAATGGTTATGAAATTTACAACTGGAATCCGACAGACGGACTAAATAATCCGACTATTCAAAATCCGAACGCATCACCTGACCATTCTATGTTATATGTAGTAGATGTTTACTCACCATCTAATGAATTGATAGTAAATGGAAATTTCCAACAAGGTAATACAGGCTTCAATTCAGAATATCAGTATACTACTTCCAATAACACAGAAGGACAATATTTTATTGGCACTAACGCATCACTTTGGAATGCAGGCATGACAGCATGTGGTGATCATTCCACAGGTTCAACAAATATGATGTTTGCAAATGGCGCACCAATTGCCGATAAAAAAGTATGGTGTCAAACGGTTAATGTAGCAGCTAATACAGATTATGCGTTTAGTACATGGCTAACTACACTTACACCGGGAAATCTAGCTTTGTTACAATTTTCAATAAATGATGTTGTTTTGCAACAGCCATTTCAAGCACCTACAGCTCCATGCAATTGGCAGAATTTTTATACAATATGGAATTCAGGAATAAATACTTCTGCTAATATATGCATCGTTAACAAAAATACGGTTACTGGTGCTAACGATTTTGCATTAGATGATATTTCATTCAGATCTGTTACACTAAAAGATTCTGTATATGTGGTTGTTGTGCCACCACCAACACCAACGATTTCAGGAAATACCTCTATTTGTAATGGAAATTCAACTGTGTTAACAGCTAATGGTCAGTTCGACTCGGTGCGTTGGTCAACAAACGAAACAACAATTTCTATAAATGCTAATCAGGTAGGAAACTACTCTGTAATTGCATACAAAAATGGATGTTCGGGTACTGCTAATGTAAATGTAACTGGAACAATTGTTTCTGTAAATATTACAGGTGGTAATGTAATTTGTGGAGGTACTTCTGTAGCGTTAACTGCAAATGGACAATTCGATTCTTTACGTTGGAATACAAATGCAACTACAACCTCTATAAATGCAACTCAACAAGGAACCTATACGGTCACAGCTTATAAGGGTGGATGCTTTGGTACTGCAACATTTAATGTAGCTCGTGTTAGTATAGACTATTTTTTAGATAAAAAATCAGCTGTAATTTGTAATGGCGATACTGCAACCTTTATCTTGTCTGCTGGCGATTTAGGTGTCACAGCAGTTGATACTTTCTATTTTACACAAGAAGGAAGATTTTTAATTTCTTATCAAACACCAAGTTGTGGTTTATTTACAGATTCTGTTGTAGTTGTAAAAGAAACACCACCAACAGCATTCAGCTTAGGAAACGATACAGCATTCTGTGGTGATTTTGTTAAAGTTTTATCTACAGGAAATCAAACAACAGTTTGGAGTACAGGTGTAACAGCAGCACAAATTTCAGTTACACAAGCAGGTCAATATATTGCAACTATAAGCAATGCTTGCGGTTTGGTAAGTGATACTATTATAATTACACAAAATCCATCACCAAATGTTGCCTTAGGAAATGACACGGCATTTTGCGATGGCGAAATAACTTTAGCCGTAAATGCCGGTTTGGATGTTAGAAATATATTATGGAGCACAGGTGCGCAATCATCATCAATTACAATATCAAGCATAGGAACATATGCTGTTAAGGTAACAAACACAAGCGGTTGCTCTGATTCGGATGCTATTAATATTACTTCTAATTGCGCAAATCAGATATGGCTTCCAAACGCATTTACACCGGAAGGCAATGGTATTAACGATGTGTTTTATGTAAGAGGAAATCCAAACAATACAGTCATTGAAAGATTTGTGATCTTTAATCGTTGGGGCAATAAAGTATTTGAAGCAAATAACATTTTACCTGATGATAAAACAAAAGGATGGAATGGAACATACAGAAACCAATCGGAACAATTGGAAGTCTATGGCTATGAGGTAATTGCTAAATTTGCTAACGGTGAAAAAAGAACGCTAAAAGGAAATGTAACTTTGTTAAAGTAAAATTTATATCTAAACAAAAATATTAGAAGAAGAAGCCGTTGCATATTTGTAACGGCTTCTTTTTTGTACTTCATTGATATAAATCACGGATTTTAGACAAATCATCATCATCACAGTTCAGACACAATAATCTACCTATTTGGTAAAAGAGCACAGCATTCATCTTTCAGAAAAAACAGGTAAATTGCAGTATATTATTTGTAAATGAAAAGACTACTCTTAGCTGTAATTACTTTTTTCTTGTTGCTTAATGTTTCAGCACAAACATTAACCATTACTTCTGCATCACCAAATGTTATTTGCGGAAACGGCAGCACCGATACTTTTAGCTATAAAGTATCAGGAACCAATATTCCTGCAAATGCGAATATTGTTATTTATCAAAGCACTAATCCTAGTTTTAATCCATATTTAGGACAAGGCGATAGTATTGCAGGCATTAAAGGAGATTCTATAAAACCACCGAATAGTTGTATTAGAATGTTAGGTTTGTTTATTGATGCTTGTAATCCTGGATCTAGTATTGAAGGTCAGAATGAATACATGACTATTGCATCTGGATCTGGAATTAAAGTAAGTAATTTAGCAATAGATTTTAATTTTTCTAACAACGTTGTATCAGGTCAGCCTGCAAACCCATTAAATGCAGATATTAACTTTGGATCTGCACCATGTAGTTTTAGAACATTGCCAGAAACCAGTTTAATGAATAACTTACGTGCTAATTTGCCTTGTAACAACACAAATGTTATAGCAGCTGGTCCGAATGATTCTATTCCAGCAAATGCAATCATTTTATTATTTACAAGTAATAATGTACAATCAAATTATAATATAAGTAGTTTATGTGCTAAAGGTTTTCCTATTTATGTCTTACAAAATAATTGTAAAAGAGTTATTGGCGCATTTAGTAATTTAGGAACAGGTGCATCTAATTGTGGTGTTGGTGATAGATATAAAGATTATGTAGTTAGAAATTTAGCAACAGGTTGCTATGATAGTTTGGTATATGATAGATGTCATTCTACTTCAGGATTTTCAGATGGTACTTATGTTGTAAACTTACCTGATTTTGATACGTTAAGTGTGGCAAATGGTGGCATTAAAAACAATGCAAGTGGTGGTGGTTGTGTTGGTATTGATTATACTGCTGATGGTTTAAATTATCAGGAAATTGTAAAAAGTTCAGATACTACTTTTAAATTCAGCATTTCACCATCGTTTTGCAATACAGGATTTCATTACATAAAAGCCATCATAAATCCCGGAACGCCACAGGTAACTTCAAATACGATACAATACAAATTAGTTTGTTTGGATCTGACTGCAACACCAACAACAACTACTATTTGCAGCGGACAAAATGCAGTAATAAATAATAGCAGTACAGATGCAAATGCTACTTTTAGCTGGACAGTTTCCGGCGGTGCAAACATCACAGGCGAAGCTGCAGGAAATGGTAATCAAATTAATCAGACACTAATAAACACGAGTGCTGTAAAAGATAGCATAGTATATTCTATCACCGCAACAGATGATATTTGTACAGTTAATAAAACAGTGAAGATTGTTGTTAATCCATTATTACCAAAACCAAATCTAGGACGAGACACAGCTGTTTGTGGTGTTGTCAACATACCATTAAGCACAGGTAATACAAACACAACTTGGTTTAGAAATGATATTCAGGTAGCATTAAATCAAGGCACCATAACCGCAAATGATAGTGGTATTTACAGAGCCGTAATTATAGGTAGCTGCAACACAGCTTCTGATACAATTATAATCTCTAAGGTTAACACGCAACCGAAGCCAAATTTAGGACGAGACACAGCTGTTTGTGGTGTTGTCAACATACCATTAAGCACAGGTAATATAAACACAACTTGGTTTAGAAATGATATTCAGGTAGCATTAAATCAAGGCACCATAACCGCAAATGATAGTGGTACTTACAGAGCCGTAGTAACAGGCACTTGTGGTACAGCTTCTGATACAATTATAATATCTAAGGTTAACATACAACCGAAGCCAAATTTAGGAAGAGACACAGCTGTTTGTGGTGTTGTCAACATACCATTAAGCACAGGTAATATAAACACAACTTGGTTTAGAAATGATATTCAGGTAGCTTTAAATCAAGGCACCATAACCGCAAATGATAGTGGTACTTACAGAGCCGTAGTAACTGGAAGTTGTGGTACGGCTTCTGATACAATCGTAATCTCTAAACTCAATACTCAACCGAAACCAAATTTAGGAAGAGACACAGCTATTTGTGGAACAATCAATATACCATTAAGCACAGGTATCACAACCACAACATGGTTTAGAAATGATATTCAGATAGCTTTAAACCAAAGTAATATTACGGCCAATGATAGTGGTACTTACAGAGCAGTAGTTACAGGCTCTTGCGGTACAGCTTCTGATACAATTATAATCTTTAAGCTTAACACACAACCGAAGCCAAATTTAGGAAGAGACACGGCTATTTGTGGTGTGGTCAACATACCATTAAGTACAGGTAATACAAACACGACTTGGTTTAGAAATGATATTCAGATAGCATTAAATCAAGGCACCATAACCGCAAATAGTAGTGGTACTTACAGAGCAGTAATTACAGGTTCTTGCGGTACTGCATCTGATACCATTATTATAACACAATCACCTAATATAAATTTTGATTTTGGTACAGATAATACATTTGTCTGCAATGGCAGCTCAATAACATTAGATGCAAGCAACGCTTATGATACTTACGTATGGAGTACAGGTTCTGCTGCAAGGTTTATAACCGTTACAACGCCTGATATTTATTGGGTAGATGTTTTTAAAAATGGATGTAAAGGAACAGATACCATTACTGTAAACTTAATTGATGTACCATTAAAACCTTTTATTGGCAACGATACAACTTTTTGTGGTACGTTTTCAAAAATATTAACAACCGGAAGCAATCTTACTACTTGGTTTAAAGATGGTGCTCAGATAGCAGCGAATGTTGCTACTATAAACGTTACGCAAACAGGAAGATATATAGCAAGCATCACCAATAGCTGTGGCAGTGTGTTTGATACCATTGATATAAATACTGCAAATGCTTTAACACTAAACTTAGGTCGCGATACGGTGCTTTGTGCAGGACAAACAAAAGTGCTAAATGCTTTTGTTGCAGGAAGCAGTATTACATACACCTGGAACACAGGTGCCGCAACGCCAAGCATTACGGTGCCTGCCAAATTTTTTAGATATATCGTAGAAGTTTCAAACGGTATTTGTACCGTAAGTGATTCTATAATCATTGATTCTACAGGTGCTCCAAATAAACCATTCTTAGGAAACGATACTGCATTTTGTGGTGACTTTTCTAAGGTATTAATTACAGGTGATAACACATTTTGGAGTACAGGTGAAACAGGAATTCAAATTACTGTAACAAGACCAGATCAATATATTGCAGAAAACAGAAACGTATGCGGTAGCGCAAAAGATACAATTGTTATTACGCAGTTTGTTGCACCTATTGTAAATTTAGGTAAAGACACAACAATTTGTGATAGCATTATTTTGACAGTTGGTAATGCTGGTTTCAATAGTATATTCTGGAGTACAGGCGATAGCGCCAATTCAATTCTTGTTACCAATAAAGGTTTGTACACGGTTACTGTTACTAATACTAATTGCTCTAAGACCGATTCTATAGATATTGATAAAGACTGCGATTACGATGTGTATTTGCCAAGTGCATTTTCACCAAACAATGATGATTTTAATGATGTGCTGGTTCCGTTATCTGATGTGTCAGGAATTATTGTTACAGACTTTATCATCTTTAATCGTTGGAGTGAAAAAGTATTTGAATCCAGGAATTTTTCTCCGAATGATAAAGCTTTTGGCTGGAAAGGAACCTATAAAGGCGAACCTGCTGCAGTAGATCAATATGGTTATTATTATGCTGTAAGATTACAAGACGGCAAAATAAAAACGTACAAAGGAACTGTTACCATTATAAAATAAATATCTAAAACTGAGCATAAAAAAAGACAGCAGTATGCTGTCTTTTTTTATGCTTACAAAATATTATTGCTTTAACACTTTACCATAATACAAGCTTTTGTTGTCAGCATTTAATTGAATATAATAAACGCCATTAGCATAATCACTTAAATTAATTTGTACAGAATTCAATCCGATCATACTCTTTATAATTTCCTGATGCATTTCATTTCCTAACACATCAATAATTTTTAAAACTATATTCTGATACTGCTTTGCATCAAAATCCAATTGTACATTACCTTTTGTTGGTGATGGAAATAATTTTATAGCTTTAATTTCTTTCTGAGTGATATTTGTTACACGTTCCTGTATAATTTTTGTGGTTATTGTATTGGTAAAAATTGGCAGGTTATAATCAAAATAAATAGCTGCGCGATTATTTATAGTACTATTTGCATTCAACCCTTCAGAAGGTTTAATTCTGAAATGCACATAACCATGACTATAAGGTTCGCTTGTAGTGCTGTCAGGCAAATAAATGTTATTGAAAGTCCATGTAATGTTTCGCCTGTTGTTTACGTTCATCGTATAAACATGGCTTGCCTTTATCATCTCAAAGCTTGTCCAGTCAAGGTTTTCTTCCAAAGTATCCTTCACCACAATATTTACAGCACTTGCCGTACCGGTATTCTGAAAACGAATGGTATAGTATAAAAAGTCTCTGTTTGCCAATTGCTGCGGTGTAATGCCTGCACCATGCGACTCGAGCTTGTCATTCGGATCTACAGAATTTACTACGATCTGTTCCATAGAAAACAGGTTGTCTTTTGCAGACGAATCATTCTCAAAAGGATTTATACATGCATACAATTGTAGCGTATCACCGGATTCTAAAGTTGGCGGCACAGCATTTCTACAGGTAACTGTAAATTCTTTTGTTTCATAAATTATCATAGAATCTACATTCCAAATCAAAGTATCATCAATAGTAGTACTTGGTAAAATGTCAACAGTATCTATAGTCTGCAACACATCTTTCAAAAATTTAACAGATATATTGTTTACGGTTTTAGTACCAACATTTTTTGCAATCACTTTATAAGTTGTCTGAAAACCAGGACGCGCAATATCATAAGGAATAATGCTTACCTGTAAATCCTGTATATCTGGTTTTGGAAGCAATCTGAAAACGATGGTATCGTAATTATTTAAATTAGGAAATGATGATACTTTTACTGATGGCTGCACATCGAAATATTGCAATGCCTGCTCATAGTTTACCAAACGTGAAGAATAGGTGCCAATGTCTACAAATTTATTGAAGCTGCCATTATTAGATATAGGATAATTGGTTGATACGTTATTGCTCGTGATCTCTATTTGCGCATTATTAAAATAGTAATCATCACCATCAAAAACAGCATTGTTGTTTTTATCTACATACACTTTGTACACAAGCTGGTTGGCACTATTTCTTATCTTGTAAAACTTAATGCCTTTTTTATTGTAGGTAAAGCTGCCATTGCCCGTAACCACTAAAATGTTATTATCAGGAAGCTGAGTAATCAGTAGATTTCCACCTGTTAATATATCCTGAGAATAGTAATCACCACGCCACTTGTAATGAAAATTCTTATCTGTTTTGGTAATGAAAGTATTCGGATCATAAGATGTACCATTGGTAAAATAAAACAAATAAGAGCTGTCATTTTGTTGTGCGGCAATAGTAGTATTGGAGAAATAATCCCAATAAGATGCAGAAGTGTATCCGGTGTAGCTGCTATAACCTGTTATAAAAGTATCTCTCTTGCTGTATAAGTTTTCGCCTTGCTTGTCAACCTTGTTAAAATAAAAATTATTTGTATTCAGGGAATCAATGCTAAAGCTTGTATAAATTAATCCGGTAGGAACTGATACGTAAAAATTTGTATTGTTGTTCGCATTTACTGTATGTATATTTTTGGTATATTTCACGGCACCTGCGCTGTCATATTGCGCTAAATCCAGTAATGTGTTATTCTGTATCGTATCTGAATGATTGGTAGTGAAACTAAATCGCTCTTCATTTCCAACCATTACTTTATTGAATAGGAATTGAATATATGGATTCAGGCTTTCGTAATCATTATACCTGTAATCTGCCCAGTAGGTAGTATACGAAACAGGATGATAAGTAATTTTGTTGTTCCAAAGAACGCTGCCATTTACATCTACCATACCTATGTAGTACTCAGCATTAAAAAGATGGACATAGTTAAAGAAGAACCAATTGTAACTTTGATAAGTTGTTTTATATTGAAAGCGCACACTGGCGATAACAAATTTGCCGCCTCTTGTTTCTTCAATTCTTCTGAAGAAAAAATCATTATTTGGGTTGGCGATAGTTTTGCTGCCTAAATCGCCGCCATTCGCATCCAGTCGCGTAATAAAATTATTAGCACCTGCATTTCCGCAAAGCACAAAGCCATTGTTTGCCGCATTGCTGATGTCAGTAACAAAGCCATAGCCAATGATCTTTATACGTTTTTGCCAGATGATATCGCCATTTAAATTAAATTTTGTGATGACAGCGCTATCATACCTTGAATCATTTTTTGCAACAGATTCCAGAATATTGCGCCTGATGTTAAAAGCAACAATGATATTATTATCTGTTGTTTTTTTTACGATGATGTTTCTTGCGTTAAGGCTTTCACCTTCATCGCTTCTGATGTCTTCTGCCTCCACAATTCTTTCTGAAAGACCTAATTGACCAAAACCTTTTTGCAGGAAAAGAATACAGGCAAATAAAAATAGAATACGTTTCATATGTGTTTGATTTTATGAATCAAATTTGGATTAAAATAAACCAAATAAGAAATACAAATAAAGGAAGTTGTTGTTTTTTTTAAAGATTTTATTTTTATAAATGGTAGAAAATGAGCTATTTATATGCTTAAAAGTAAATTTCAGTAGTTTCCGCCAGTTTGATGATTCATCCAAGCCCTAAAACTACTTCAGTCACCACTTCGCTGATGCTTGTAACCGTTTAGCAGAGGCTTGTCATCGCCACGCTAATGCTTGAAACCGTTTAGCAGAGGCTTGTCACTAATGACAAGCCTCTGCTATGCACTGACAATCGCCAGCTAAGTAGTGACAATTATCTACTATATGCTGACAACCGTTTGCTATACACTGACAATCATCAGCTATGTAATGAAAGGATATTGCCAGTCATTGACAATCACAAGCTTAGGAATAACAATAAGCTGCTAAGTAGCAGCAGAAATAACGTCGAAAAGGCTTTAACCTCTTCGACGTTAGTAAAGGATTTTTTAAAAATAAAAGCCATCGTTTTCACGATGGCTTTCCTTATTCACAATATAAACTTAATTATTTTACTTCATCTACCACTTCTGCATCTTGTACATCATCAGCACCTGCGTTATTTGCATTTGCGTTTCCGTCAGCAGCACCATCTTGTTGTGCGCCACCTTGAGAAGCGTTGTACATATCCTGAGAAGCAGCCTGCCAAGCATTGTTTAATTCTGCCAAAGCAGCATCAATACCTGCAATATCTTGTGCGCCATGTGCTGTTTTTAATTTTTCAGCAGCAGCTTCAATCGTAGATTTTTTGTCGGCAGGCAATTTATCACCAAACTCTTTTAATTGTTTTTCTGTTTGGAAAATCAAATTGTCAGCTTCGTTCAATTTATCTACTCTTTCACGTGCTTCCTTATCAGATGCTTCGTTTGCTTTCGCTTCCGCTTTCATCTTCTCAATTTCTTCTTTAGATAAACCTGTAGAAGCCGTGATACGGATATTTTGTTCTTTGCCTGTGCCTTTATCTTTAGCAGTTACACTTAAGATACCGTTTGCGTCAATATCAAAGATTACTTCGATCTGTGGAACGCCACGCGGTGCAGGTGGAATGCTGTCTAAGTGGAAACGACCTAAGCTTTTGTTGTCTTTCGCCATAGAACGTTCGCCTTGTAATACGTTCAATTCTACAGAAGGTTGATTGTCTGATGCAGTAGAGAATGTTTCAGATTTTTTAGAAGGAATCGTTGTGTTAGATTCGATCAATTTTGTGAAAACACCACCGTAAGTTTCAATTCCTAATGATAAAGGTGTTACGTCTAATAATAAAACATCTTTCACATCACCTGATAATACACCACCTTGAATAGCTGCACCAACTGCAACAACTTCATCAGGATTTACACCTTTAGATGGTTTTTTACCGAAGAATTTTTCTACTACTTCCTGAATTTTAGGAATACGTGTTGAACCACCTACTAAAATTACTTCGTCAATTTGTGCATTTGTGATACCTGCATCTTTCATTGCTTTTCTGCAAGGCTCCAAAGTACGCTCTACTAAAACTTCTGTTAACTGATCGAATTTTGCACGTGTTAATTTTTTCACTAAGTGCTTTGGAACGCCATCAGCAGCAGTAATATATGGTAAGTTGATCTCTGTTTCAGTTCCTGAAGATAATTCGATCTTCGCTTTTTCAGCCGCTTCTTTTAAACGTTGTAAAGCCATTGGATCTTTACGTAAATCTACTCTTTCGTCGTTTAAAAATTCGTTTGCCAACCAATCAATGATAGTCTGGTCAAAGTCATCACCACCTAAGTGAACATCACCATTGGTAGATTTTACTTCGAAAACGCCATCGCCTAATTCCAGTACAGATACGTCGAAAGTACCACCACCTAAGTCGTAAACAGCGATCTTCATATCTTTTCCGCCTTTGTCTAAGCCATAAGCTAAAGCAGCAGCAGTTGGTTCGTTAATGATACGTTTTACATCTAAACCGGCAATTAAACCGGCTTCTTTTGTAGCCTGACGTTCTGAGTCATTAAAGTATGCAGGAACAGTAATAACAGCTTCTGTTACTGTCTGACCTAAATAGTCTTCTGCCATTTTTTTACATTTTTGTAAGATGATGGCAGAAATTTCCTGTGGTGTGTACAATCTGTCATGCAAACGCACGCGAACTGTATCATTGTCACCTTTTTCTACTTTGTAAGAAACGTATTTCTGTTCTGTAGCTGTTTCACTGAAATGTTTTCCCATGAAACGTTTGATAGATGAAACCGTGTTTGTTGGGTTAGTGATAGCCTGACGTTTTGCAGGTGCACCAACTTTACGCTCGCCGTTTTCTAAAAAACCTACGATAGAAGGCAATGTACGTTGTCCTTCGTCTGTTGTAATTACAACCGGTTCGCTGCCTTCCATTACAGATACACACGAGTTGGTTGTTCCTAAGTCAATTCCGATTATTTTTCCCATGATGTTGTTTTTTCTCTTTTAGATTTAATGTGTATTTGTCAAGTAATGTGCCAATAGAAAAAATATGACAAAATGACGGAAAAAATACTCTTTATGCATTTTTAGTAAGTTTAACGTAGTTCATAATTGTGTCAATTAGAAAGTTTAGGAAAAAGATGTACTTTTAATAAAATAGTTTTCAATGAAATATGTATTGTATGTTATATTGCTTTTAGAATCATTTATTGTTGTTGCACAAACTGCTAATGACAGGGTATATCTTAAAAGTGACGGTGTTGCAGATGTATTTTATAATTATGATAGCATCGGCAGAATTGCTCAAATACGAAGCAGTATGTATAGTACTTATGAAAGCTATGTTTACAGAAATGACTCTATATTAATTTATGAAGTGGAATTGCCTGATTCTACTTTAGAAAAAGTATATAAGCTAAATAAAGATGGTTTAGCAGATCATGTTGCCATCATAAGTGAAGATGAATTTTATTATGAATATTATCAGTATCAAAATGGTATGCTCTTAAAAAAGTATCATCGTTATCCGATCAACGGACAAAGCACGAAGTATGAAATAAATAATGGAAATAATGCGAAAGAGAGTTTTAATGATACTTCCTTTCAAACAGGTGGATTTTCATATCAGCAAAGTACTATTAACTATACTTATGCTGAGAAGCAAAATACTTTACAGAACTTAAACTTTGGACAGGCTTTTTTAGGAAAATTAAATTCAAAGCTATTGAATAATAGTGTTCATACTTCTTATATTTCTGATGTTTGCAGCGGTACACCTTGTCCTGTTTTGCCAAACACCAAACGTGTTGATGAATACTCGTACGAATATTCTTTTGATGCGAAAGGAAGAATAAAACAAGAAATAAAGCTGAACGACAAGACTCTAAAAGGTATTAAAACCAAATACTATTATTACTGATTATTCTTTTACAGTAATAAAAATATCGCCGCAATTTGAAGTGCCTTTAAATGGCAGAATACCTAAGATGCTGTCACCAGGCTGTATCACTTTGTTAGTCAGATCCAACATATCCAGATCTTTTTTCATTTTCTTATTTGCTTTAAAAGCAATGCCAAAGTTTATAGCAGCCACCGGCAACCCAAATGGTAAAGGAATAAATTGCTTACCGTTCTTAATTAATTTTTTAGGATTGTTTGGTTTATTATATTGAGCACCTGTAATTGGATCTGTAATTACAGCAGGTTTTGGATATACTGCAAAACCTACGGAATATAACCAATACAAAGCAGCTTTTTGTTTTACAGCTTTGTAATATTCGTCTCTTGTTGTTGGTGCAATCGGTACAGAAGCACCGCAAGAAAACTGCAGATCATTAACGTTTATTGGTAGTTCGGATTTGTTTACAATTTTAAATGCCATTAAGCCTATATCTTTTTTCTGCTCTCTTTTTGCATAAAAGAAGTTTCTTGTATTATACATCAAACCTTGTCTTACAGAATAGCTGATCTTATTTTCTTCACGATTTTCCTTAAAAGGAATAGTCGTCATGTTTACTTTGTGATAAGGACGTGCACAACCGGAGATAATTATTAAAGCAGTTATTATGTATAAAAATTTAGTCTTCATCTCGTAATCTTTGACCTAAAAATACAGAAAAAAACTTCATTTAACAAAAGAGAAGAAATAACGGATGCTTATATTATTAATTGGAAATAACATTTAATTAAGGTAAATTTCTATTTACATGGCAAATAATAAAATATTGCAGAAGATCGAATCTTTACATCCTGAAAAAGATGCTTGGGAAATTGTACGATTGACGGTATTTTATGAATTTCCATGGGATTTTAACCGCGCGCTGGAAGTGGCTTTGTACAAAACATTTGCCGTTCCATCTATTGCTAAGATATTACACAACACAAAGCAGTTTGAAAATCATTCACAAAAAAGATATGATGATACTGATTTGATACTAAGCGAAATTATTGAGAATGGTTTGCAAGGTCGCGGTTTGCAGGCAATAGAACGGTTGAATTTTATTCATTCAAACTATAAAATAACAAATGAAGATTATTTGTACGTGCTAAGTACTTTTATATTCGATACAGGAAACTGGATAAATAAATATGGTTACAGAAAATTATCATCTCATGAAGAGCTGGCTGGTTTTTATGTATGGAAGCAAATAGGCGAGCAGATGAACATTAAAAATATTCCAACTACAATCACTGCATTTAAAAAATATCATGATGATTTTGAAAAAGAGTATTTTGTTTATAGTAACGCAAATGTAAAAGTTGCGCAGGCAACTGAAGATCTGATGCTGAGTTGGTACATGCCAAAATTTATGTTCAATGCAGCTCGTCCATTTTTGCATGCAGTAATGGAGCCACATGTATTAAAAGCATTCAATTTTAGAGAGCCTGGTGAAAGTATGCGTGAGCTTGCTACTAAAACCTTGCGTGCGAGAAGCTTTGCAGAAAGTTTAGTGCCGCGAACAAAACCTTATATACGTTCGCGTGACCATAAGCACAAGTTTTATCCAAATGGTTACACAATGAATGATCTTGGACCTGAAAAGCTAAAGAATACAGCAGGTTGTCCTTATCATAAAATGATAGAAAATATTCAAAATCTTAAGTAGTTTGCTCTGTATAAAATAATTGAAACATATAATAAGCAACAATACCGTTTAAAACATGCCAAAATGAATGACCTTGTATAACGGAATCAGGATCGCAAATGATATTGTTATGGTCAATGATCCAAAGCAAGCACGCTAACAATAACATGATCGTATTTCCATAAAATAAACGCTTATTAAATTTCAAATCCTTTCTCGTTAATAAATAAAAAGAAGTTGCGGCAGCTAAGAGTAATAAACCTGCAAAGGTGATAATCATATTAATGAAGATTATCCAGTGAACAGCTAATGCAAAACCTATCATGTATGTAATAATGATGCATGCAATAGCAGCATGTTTTTCTGTTAAGATATTTTTATAAACCAAAATTCTGCTTATAGCTATCATAGCAATAAATAATGGAATTCCATAAGTGCCGATCATATCTGTAATGCCAAAGAAAGTTGTCAGTGACGCGTGAAATAAAAAGCTTCCACAAAATAAAATACAAAGCAAAATTCCATAACCTATAGAAATTATTTTTTGTCTTTTAAGATAATTGTTATTTTCATGTGTGCGGTTTGCAGTTTGATATAAAATAATAACACCTGAAAATAAGAAAGCAACATTCGACCACGTATTCATCGGTTGCCTGATAAATCTTTCCATGTAATTATGCTCACAAAAACAACCTTCAAAAATTGATGGCTCAATTTGCCAGCCATTCCAGAATCTGCCATCTAAAAAATGATTGGCTACAATAATCAGCAAGACAATAGCTGTTATTATAAAAAACGGAACTTTAAATGCACGCATTCTTAAAGCTAAATATTTTATTTATAATATTTATGTGATTTGTAAATTCAGATGCTTTATTTGTACTTACCTTTGCAAAATGGAAAATGATCAAATACTTGCCAAACTTGGAATTGAGCAATTAAATGAAATGCAGATTGCTGCACAAAAAGCAATTACAGAAGACAAAAATGTATTATTGCTTTCGCCAACAGGTTCAGGAAAAACACTTGCTTTTTTACTGCCAATTTTAGAATTATTACAAGCAGAAAAAACAGGTGTTCAATGTTTGGTTTTAACACCTTCACGCGAATTGGCTTTGCAGATAGAACAGGTTTGGAAAAAAATGTCAACAGGTTTCAAAGTAAATGTATGTTATGGCGGTCATTCCAAATTAGTGGAAATACAAAACTTAAGCACGCCACCTGCTTTGCTGATCGGAACACCCGGAAGAATCATGGACCACATCAACAGAAAATCTTTTGACTTTAATGATGTAGAATTTTTAGTTTTAGATGAATTTGACAAATCTTTAGATTTAGGTTTTCAGGATCAAATGTCTTTTATTATCCGTTGTTTGCGTGGCTTAAAAAAACGTGTATTGGTTTCTGCAACTTCAAGTATTGAAGTTCCAAAATTTTCAGGCGCACATCATTCAACTATTTTAGATTTTATTCCTAAAGACGAAGTGAAAGAAGGCTTCACCATGAAGCTGGTCATTTCTGAAGATAAAGATAAAATTGATACGCTTTTTAATTTGATATGTTCTATAAATTCTGAATCGGCATTGATATTCTGCAATCATCGTGCATCAGTTGAACGCACTTGCGAATTGCTGACAGAGAAAGGTATTGTAACTACCTTTTATCATGGCGGTATGGATCAGGACGACAGAGAGCGTGCCTTGATTCAATTCAGAAATGGCAGCATCAACTATTTAATTACAACTGACTTAGCAGCGCGTGGTTTGGATATTCCGGAAATGAAACATGTGATACATTATCATCCGTCTGCAACAGAAGATGAGTTCACGCATCGCAATGGCAGAACGGCAAGAATGCATTCTTCAGGAACTGCATATTTGCTTTTACATACCGATGAAAAACGACCTGCTTATATTGATGAGACTATTGAGGTGTTAGAATTAAATGATAATAATGAATTGCCGAAACTGCCTGATTTTACTACGCTTTACATCAATGGCGGAAAGAAAAATAAACTAAACAAAGTTGATATTGTTGGTTTCTTGTCTCAAAAAGGAAAGCTGGAAAAAGAGGAACTTGGCTTAATTGAAGTAAAAGATTTTTCTTCTTTTGTTGCTGTGAAACAAAGCAAAATTCAGGACGTTCTAAATAATATCAAAGACGAAAAAATGAAAGGCAAGAAGTATAAGATAGAAGTAGCAAGTAATAAAATTACCGTGAAGAAAACTTCGCATCAACGAAATTCATAATGCAGTTAAATAATCATTAATCGAGCGTTGTGTAATAATCCTTTTTGATATTTTTTCCGTTTGTGCCTTTTAATCTTTTAAAGAAACCTTCGCGTTCTTTTATCGATACAAAACTATCTACAACCGTTTTATTAATATCAATTTTTGGTTGATCGATCATGGTTGGTTCCAATGTTTTTAATACTTTAAAATCAATTGGAATAATGGCAACCTCTTTATTTACTTTCTTTTTTGTAAAACGTGTCAGCATCTTCGCCTGAAATGGATCTGTTGCCAAAGCAATCTTTTCAAACTTCATCAGCTTGGCTTTTTTATAAGAATAGTAAATGTTTTCTGTGCTGTGTTCTGCTTTAGTTTCTGTAAAGATATGCTCTTTCGGAATGCCGATTGCTTCTGCATACTGCGCCATAATTTCGGCTTCACAATATTTGGTGTAAACCGCAGCACCTGAATACATGATGTTTTTGGCAATGCCATTATCGTACAAATATTTAGACCAATATACTCTTGCTTTCATAATTCTGGTCCAGCCTGTACTATCGTAAGCAATTCCCGGAACCACCACTAAATCATACTTTTGAGTTGCCGCTACTGCGTATAATTTTTGGCATTTTTTGTTGTGATAAATGCAAGATGTAAATGTAGCTACAATAAAAATACCTGTGCAGATGCGAATAATTTTACTCATAGTAATGGTTGATTTAGTAAATTTAATTAAACACTTATAACCTACAACATCATATACATTAAAATGTTTAACATTTCACAAGATAAACTAAACAAATCTTAAGAATTCTTTCCAAAGACTTCGTTGGATTGCTGCGAAACCCGAATGAATGTCGAACATTTGGGAACATCTTTTAAACTCTTTGCACCAATGTATGTACAGGTAGAACGAATGCCGCCAAGAATACTCTTTATGGTATCATTTACATCACCACGATATTTTATGCTTACCGTTTTTCCTTCCGAAGAACGATAACCTGCTACTTCGCCATAATATTTGTTCATTGCCGTATCAGAACTCATTCCATAAAATATTTTGTAGAGTTGTCCGTCAATTTCTTTTAGTTCACCTTCGCATTGTTCATGACCTGCAAGCATGCCGCCGACCATAGCAAAATCTGCGCCGCCGCCAAATGCTTTGGCAACATCGCCTGGCACCACACAACCACCATCAGCTACAATTTGTCCGCCAACGCCATGTGCTGCGTCGCTGCATTCTATTACTGCAGAAAGTTGCGGATAGCCAACACCTGTTTGTATACGTGTGGTGCAAACCGAACCGGAACCGATGCCAACTTTCACAATATCTGCGCCACGCAAAATAAGTTCTTCTACCATTTCGCCGGTTACTACATTTCCTGCAATAATTATTTTATCAGGATATTTATCGCGTGTGCGTGCTACGACAGACGCAAAACGTTGCGTGTAGCCATTTGCCACATCTAAACAAATAAATTTTATCTGAGGAATTTGTGCGGTGAGCTTTGATAAAAAATCAACGTCTTCTTCTTTGATGCCGCTGCTTACGGCAACATAATCTGCAACATCAGAATTAAATAATGGTTGTAGTTGTTTTGGATTGTAAAATTTATGAAGACAGGTAATTATTTTATGCTGAGCTAATGCTTTCGCCATTTCAATGGTGCCGACTGTGTCCATGTTCGATGCCATGATCGGCACACCTTGCCAGTCTTGCTGTGCATTTTTGAAAGTAAATTTCCTGGTGAGTTCTACTTCTTCACGCGATTGCAAAACAGAACGTTTCGGACGAAAAAGCACATCTTTATAATCTAATTTAATATCGTTTTCAATTCTCATATTTTATTTTGTATTTTTTTTCACGCAAAGAACGCAAAGAAGCAAAGGTGGTGTTAGCTTAATATCTATTTGAGATTACACAAAATACTTCTCAATTGCAGTATCATACAAATCTTTGTATTCACTTATTGCACCGAAGTTTTCGCCATCAATGATGATGTCTTTTCCTTTTACGGTTCCTAAAAAACGGTTTGGTATATTGTTGGATTTTAAGAAGCTGTCGAAGTTTTCTTTTGCATCAGCAGCTATAGAAACAATCACACGACTTTGTCCTTCACCATATAAGCAGGCATCTTTACGTATGCTTGGACAAGTGGTGATTTCAAAGCCAAAATCGTTTATCATCGCACTTTCTAAAGTAGCGATAAACATACCACCTTCACTTAAATCGTGTGCAGATTTTATCAGTTTGTTTTCTATCAGTTTTGCAACAGCGTCTTGTATTTGTGCTTCTTCTTTTAATTCAAAATGCGGTGCAGGCGATAGTTCAATTTTATGTGTATGCACTACATATTCGGAGCTTGCAATATCATTGGTACAAGCACCAATTAAGTAAATCAAATCACTTTCTGTTTTAAAATCTAAGGTCATGATATTGTCCACGTCATCAATAATACCAAGCATTCCAATGGTTGGTGTTGGGTTCACTGCTCTGTTTGGTGATTGATTATAGAACGAAACATTACCACCTGTTACCGGTGTTTCAAACTGTATGCAGGCATCACCCATTCCTTGCAAAGCGTTCACGAAATTCCAATACACTTCTTCATCATAAGGATTTCCAAAGTTGAGGCAATTGGTAATAGCAACCGGTTTTGCACCAGTGCAAACAATATTTCTCGCTGCTTCCGAAACAGCGATCGCACCACCTTTGTAAGCATCAGCATGCACATATCTCGAGTTGCAATCTACCGTAACTACCAAACCTTTTTTAGAATCTTTTAAACGAATAACAGATGCATCACTTGGCCGGTTGGTTGTTGCATTATTAATGCCAACCATAGAATCATACTGCTTATAAATAAAACGCTTGGATGCAATATTTGGATTTTGTACCAATTGTTTTGCGACTTCAATATAACTTGTCGGCAAAGGAGTTTTATCCAAATCAAACTTATCTCTCTCTACATGATAAGCGGGTTTCTTTGTGCTTCGCTGATAAACAGGTGCGCCACCACCCAACACTAACGTATCTGCAGGCACTTCTGCTACCAGCTCGTCGTGCATATAATATTGTACGAGATTTCCTTCGGTTACTTCACCAATAATCGCGCAATTCAAATCCCATTTTTCAAATACTTGTTCTACCAAAGCTTCTTTGCCTTTTTGCACAACGATCAGCATTCGCTCCTGAGATTCTGACAATAGAATCTCGAACGGTTGCATGTTACGTTGACGAGTCGGTACTTTTTCCAGCCAAATTTTCATACCATGCTTTCCTTTCGCACTCATCTCATTTGTAGAGCAGGTGATGCCAGCCGCACCCATATCTTGCATGCCAACAACAGCACCGGTTTTTATCACTTCTAAGGTTGCTTCTAACAATAATTTTTCTGTAAACGGATCGCCAACTTGTACCGATGGAATTTTATCTTCTGCATCATCGCCTAAATCTTCGGAAGCAAAAGTTGCACCGTGAATACCATCTTTACCTGTTGCCGCACCAACAATATAAATAGGGTTGCCAACACCTTCCGAAGTTGCAGAAATAGTTTCACCAACACGTACGATACCAACAGACATTGCATTTACCAAAGGATTTACCTGGTAGCAATCATCGAAATAAACTTCGCCTGCAACGGTTGGCACGCCAAAGCAATTTCCATAATGCGAAATTCCTTTTACAATTCCTTTTAATAAATGTTGTGTTTTTTTATTATCGAGATTTCCGAAACGCAAAGAATTTAATGAAGCTACCGGTCGCGCACCCATGGTGAAAATATCACGAGAAATGCCACCAACACCTGTTGCCGCACCTTGAAAAGGTTCTACTGCACTTGGATGATTGTGTGATTCAATTTTAAATGCACAAGCCCAACCATCACCGATGTCAACTAAACCTGCATTTTCTTCACCTGCTTCTACTAAAAGTGTTTTGCCTTTTCTTGGCAGTTTTTTTAAGTAGGTAATAGAGTTTTTATAAGAACAATGTTCGCTCCACATTACTGAATAAATGCTGAGTTCTGTAAAAGTTGGAATTCTTCCTAAGATATCCTGTATTTTTTGGTATTCTTCAGGCAGCAATCCAAGCGATTTTGCTATTTCTTCTGTAACAGTAGGTTGATGTAGGTGAGTAGACATTATAGTGAAAATTGTATCCAAAAATAGTTAATTATGTGCAACCAAAACTTAAAATTTATTATCATTAGAATAAATTGTTTATTTTTGTTGTAGAGCCGTACATGATTCAGGAAATAATTACACCGTTAGTTTATTTTATACTCTTATTATTGATAATTGCTAATAAGCGTTTTTTTAAATCCGATTCTATATCTAAAAAAGTTTTATTGATTGGTTTTTCGTTAAAAGTATTCAGTGCTATGCTTTTTGGATACTTTTATAGAAGTGGTATGCTTACAGGTGGTGACACATTCTTGTATTTTGATGATGGCAATATTATTTATAATACATTCAAAACAGATCCTTTTATTTATTTTAAACTGGCAATTGGTACAAATGATTTTACACCGGTTCCTAAATACTTGCTTCCATATACGGATGCCATGCATTTCTGGTTTGACAACAGCAACTATTTTTTGGTGAGATTAAATGCTTTAATTCGACCTTTTTCTTTTGGTGTTTATAATGTACATGCAATCATTTTTGCATTTTTGTCATTTATTGGAACATATAACCTGTACCTGTTTTTTGAAAATAAAGTAATTAGTAAAAGAGTATTGCAGTTCATCTTATTTGGTATTCCTTCTATTGTATTTTGGACCTCAGGTGTACATAAAGAAGCGATCGTAATTTTTGCCTTAGGCACTATTTTATATAATTTAGATGAGATTATAAAATCAGTTTACACGAAACGCAATATATTTTTTGCAGTATTAGGCTTGATTATTTTAGGTTACATCAGGATATATCTGTTAGCATTTCTATTGCCATTGATTGCTGCGATGATCTTATACAATAGGTTCGAATCTAAAGAAACTTCTTTAAAAGTATTTTTTATTTGCATCGGTGCTTTTCTCGCCATATTATTCCTGATAGATGTCTATACACCTAAGGTAAGTTTCTTTCACGAAATGTTAGTTCGAAGGGCATTTTTCCTGAATTCACCTGGAAATATGTCGTTTCCGGTAGAAGGTATTCCGCACAACTATAAAGGTGTGTTAATGCTGATTTGGGAAGCTGTTACCAATCCTTTTATTCGTCCATTACCTAATGACTGTAATATATTCTTAGCCTATTTGGCTTCTTTTGAAACCTGTATTTTATTGTTTGTATTTATAAGTTTATTGGTTACAGTAAAAGTAAAATCAATACTCCGAAATCCATATGCAATCTTTTCCATTTTGTTCGGATTAAGTACCTTATTTTTAATTGGATTGATCGTAAATAATTCCGGTGCAATTGTTCGCTATCGCTCTGTTGCTATTCCTTTTATTTTAATAGGCTTGTGTTTGTCACGCAAAGAAAATAAATCACCAATTCCTGTCGTTTAAAGATTTTTTTAGATAAAACACTTTAAATTTGTTCGATTTTTTATCATCTTAGCATGCAAACAAAGTATGCTATGTCAAAAACAAGATTTAATGCGTTATCAGCATTTTCCTCAAGACCAAAACTAAATGTAGAATTACCAAAAGAAAAAATCTCTGATTTTTTCGCTTCTGCAGTATTTGGCGATCAACAAATGAAAGAATTCTTACCATCAGATGCTTACAAGCGATTAGCTGCATGTATAAAAGATGGTAAAAAAGTAGATCGTGAAATTGCCGATCAGGTAGCTTCTGCTATGAAAGCCTGGGCAATGAAACAAGGTGCAACACACTACACTCATTGGTTTCAGCCATTAACCGGTACCACTGCAGAAAAACATGATTCTTTCTTTATGCCAAAAGGTGGCGGTGGTGTGGAAGAGTTTGGTGCAGATGCTTTAGCACAACAAGAACCGGATGCTTCATCATTTCCATCTGGTGGAATTCGTGCTACTTTTGAAGCTCGTGGTTACACAGCTTGGGACGTTACTTCGCCTGCATTTATCATGACGGTTGGTAATGGAAAAACACTTTGCATACCGACGATATTTATTTCTTACACAGGCGAAACATTAGATTATAAAGCACCTTTACTAAAATCAATCCAGGTATTAGATCAGGCTGCTACAGAAGTTGCACATTATTTTGATAGAGATGTAAAGCATGTCAATACTACATTAGGTTGGGAACAGGAATATTTTCTGGTAGATACAGCGATGTATTATGCACGTCCTGATTTAGTAATGAGCGGCAGAACTTTATTAGGCAAACGTTCGCCAAAAGGACAACAATTAGAAGATCATTATTTTGGCGCTATTCCTGAACGTGTATATGCCTACATGCGTGATTTTGAAATTGAATGTCTGAAATTGGGAATACCTGTAAGAACACGCCATAACGAAGTAGCACCATCACAATTTGAATGCGCACCGATGTTTGAAGAAGCAAACTTAGCAGTAGATCATAATTCATTATTAATGGATGTAATGGACAGAGTTTCTTCTAAACATAAATTAAAAGTATTATTCCACGAAAAACCTTTTGCAGGAATTAATGGAAGCGGAAAGCATAATAACTGGAGCTTAGGAACAGATACAGGTGTAAATTTATTATCACCTGGAAAAACACCAAGAACCAACTTGCAATTTCTAACTTTCTTCATCAATACAATTGCTGCAGTAAATCGTCATGAAGAATTGTTGCGCGCATCTGTTGCATCACATGGAAACGAACACCGCTTAGGTGCAAACGAAGCACCACCGGCTATCATTTCTGTTTTCTCAGGATCATACCTGAAAGAAGTTATTGATATGATCGAAAAACGTGTAGATGAAGATAAATTCGACGAACAAGATAATATCACTTTGCGTTTGGATATTCACAATCGTATACCTGATATTATGTTGGATAATACTGACAGAAACAGAACATCACCATTTGCATTCACCGGAAATAAATTTGAGTTCAGAGCAGTAGGTTCTTCTGCAAATTGCGCTTTGCCGATGACTATCTTAAACACGATAGTTGCCGAACAATTAAAAATATTTAAAACAGAAGTAGACGAATATATTAAAGGTGGCGATTACAAAGATGTAGCTATTTTGAAAGTTTTACGTAAAACGATCAAGGAAGCAAAACGAGTAATGTTTGAAGGTGATAACTATTCTGACGAATGGGCAAAAGAAGCGAAGAAACGTGGCTTAAGCAACAATAAAACTGCTCCGATTGCATTAGGTGCGTTTGTGTCTGAAAAATCAATAAAATTGTTTGAAGAATTAGGTATATATTCTCACCGAGAAATAGAAGCACGTTATGAGATCGCATTGGAAAATTATATTAAAGCTATCCAGATCGAATCACGCGCTTTAGGAGAAATTGTAATAAACCAGGTAATTCCTTGTTGTATAGAATACCAGAATAAATTAATTACAAACGTAAAAGGATTGAAGGAAGTTGGCTTAGATGCAAAACTATATGCAGCACAGACAAATATTCTAACGCAGATTTCTGAAGGAATTGACAAGTTAGTGAAACTCGATAAGGAAATGTTCGACCTGCGCGTTAAAGGAAATGACTTGACAAACGTTTTAAAACAAGCACTTTTATATTGCGATAAGGTTCGTCCAATTATGGATGAAATACGTGATATTACAGATGGTTTGGAGTCAATAGTTGATGACGAGCTGTGGCCTTTGCCAAAATACAGGGAAATGTTATTCAGTAAATAATTTATTGATGAAAATAATGATGGCCGAAGAATGTGAGCATTTCTTCGGCTATTTTTTGTACATAGAAAAAATATAAGCATAATGATCGCATACAATCCGAAAGAATGGTTCACTTTCATTTTTCGTTTTAAAAAATCTGATACCGTAAGACAATTGATGCCGATGCTGGTAATTATTACCATATACACTTCAGCCGTTTATTTTTTAGAAATTTACATCGTCAAGATCGACAAAGACTCACAACTCAAGAATTTATCACTCATTTATTCTATGCTTGGTTTTGTGATTTCATTATTATTGGTGTTCAGAACCAACACAGCATACGATCGTTGGTGGGAAGGCAGAAGACTTTGGGGACAGCTTATTAACTGCTCGAGGAATCTATCCTTAAAAATCAATCAATTCGTAATTGGTGATACCATACATAAATCGGCACTAAAAACACTAATTCCTTATTTTGCACAATCTTTAAGAGCGCATCTTCGAAATGAAGATACGATTCCTGAATTGGATGAAAACTCACTCACAAAGGACAGGTTTGATTTTGCAGATAAGATACATTTACCCAATCACGTAGCAAAAGAAATATTGGAAGAAATTGATCTGCTGTATAAAGATAAAAATATCACAGACACACAGCTTTTAATTATTAATAACGACTTTCAACAATTCGTAGAAATTTGCGGAGCATGCGAACGCATAAAAAATACACCAATTCCATATTCATATAGTGCATTTTTAAAGAAATTCATCTTCTTCTACATTATGCTCATGCCTTTTGCATATGTGGTATCATTAGGTTTTACAATTGTTCCGGTTACCGTTTTTACTTTTTATATCTTAACAAGTATCGAGTTGATTGCAGAAGAAATTGAAAATCCGTTTGGTACCGATGCGAATGACTTGCCATTAGAAGATTTATGCAATAATATTTCAAGAACGTGTACGGAAATATTTAGTTAGTTTATCTTAAAAATGACACCTTTCTGAGTATATTTGTTACATTTAGAAAGGCTTTATGAACAAAATATATTTTATACTGATCATTTTTACAGCGTTAGTTTTTACCGCTTGTAAATCCACTTCTAAAGTGCAGGACGGCGAAACAGCTTACTTGCTCAAGAAATATTCGTTGGCTTCTGATATGCTTCAGAAAGATTACCAAAATACCAAAGATATTACGCAGCAATCAAAGATTGCCTTAAAGATCGCACAAAGCTACGACAAGCAATTACTATACACTAAATCGGAAGAATGGTACAAGAAAGTAGCAGACGCACGTGTATTGGAAGATGCCGTAAGCATGTATGTAAATGCGTTGAAACGTAACGAAAAATACCAACAGGCATTTACTTATTTGGATGACTATTTGAAAGCAAACAAAAGCGAAAAATTCCGTTTGCAAAAAGAATATGATTTCCTCGAAGACGTATTGAAGAAGATGAAAAAACCTTCTAATGTAAAAATTACGAACTTAGATTTTAACACACCAAGCCTTGATTTTGCGCCTTTCTTAAAAGATAATACTTTGTATTTTTCTTCTGCAAAAGGTGGCAATAAAAATAATAATGATGAATGGACAGGTGAAGGTTACACCGATATTTATTCAGCGCAAAAATCTTCCAATACAAAATTTAACGAACCTGTTTTGTTAGATAAAACATTCAATGATACGTATCATGATGCGGAAATTATTTTAAGTAAAGATGGCAAAACGGCATATTTTACACGTTGTGGCAGCGATACCAAAAATGCAAACGATTATTGCCATATCTATCGTTCATCAAAAAATATTGATGATACCTGGAGCACACCGGAACGTATAAAATTATTTAATGATACCATTAACGAAGGACAAGCATTTTTAACACCGGATGGCAATGAGCTTTATTTTGTTTCAGACAGCAAAGATGGTTACGGTGGACGTGATATTTATTTATCTAAGAAAAACGTTGGCGGCGATTTCGAGAATCCTATTAATGCAGGTTCTAAAGTAAATACGCAAGGCGATGAGCTGTTTCCTGTAATTGCAGACGACAATAAATTATACTTTTCTTCTAACGGAAAAATTGGCTATGGCGGTTTAGATATTTATTCGGCAACAAAAGAAGGCAAGGTATATAGCAATGTGCAAAATCTTGGTTACGCAATAAATAGTGGAGGCGATGATTTCAGTATTGCGCTTACAAAATCTAAAGATGATTCTGTGTTATTGAGTGGTTACATCACATCTAATCGTCCAGGCGGAAAAGGCTTAGATGATATTTATTATTTTGAGCAACGCATACCACCGGCAGAACCCTTGCCGCCTGCTGTGTATGTATTACAGGTATTGGTGCAAACAAATAATTACGACAATCCGAACAATCCAAATTCTAAGTTATTAGGACAAATTCCTGTGGATAATGCAACGGTTGAAGTGCCGAAGTTTGACAATGTTTCAGGCAGCTTCCAGTTTCTGCATTCAGATAAAAATGGTAATACCGAAAATTTGGTGATTCCTAAGAATAGTTCGTTTAAAATAAAAGCATCGAAGATCGGGTTTTTGGCAGGTGAAGAAAACGTGAATGCAAATATGACAGCAAAAGATGGCGATACAATTATCATTCAAAAGACAATTACCTTATCTAAGATTTTCAAGAATGTAGAAATTACCTTGAACAATATTTACTACGATTACGATAAATGGAACATTCGTGCAGATGCAGCACAAAGCTTAGATTCTTTAGTAGATATTTTAAAGAATAATCCTACTATTAAGATACAATTATCATCGCATACGGATTGCAGAGGAAAAGATACTTACAACGAAACACTTTCACAAAAACGTGCAGAAAGCGTAGTACAATATTTAATACAAAAAGGAATTGCTGCAGATAGGTTAACAGCTAAAGGCTATGGTGAATCTATGCCGATAGAAACCTGCGAATGCACCAAATGCACCGAAGACCAACATCAACGAAACAGAAGGACAACTTTTAAGATTTTGAGTGAGTAGTGTGTTGGAAAAATAATTACCAATCTAATTAGTCCTTTCATTTGAATCTCACCAGACCATCAATTTAAACTTTCCAAAATTCTTTGAGGAAGATAAGGAATTTGGAAAAATTCATGCATGGTTCGTGTCCACACAAACCATTATAATACTATCAACCGAAGCGACAAAAAATATAAATAGAAAATGGTTGGTGAAACCACCAACCATTTTTTATATTCAACTGCAAATCTTTATTTCTTACTCGTATTTAATAAGGAGATTTTAACTTCATTCGATTCCTTGCTGTAAGTGAAATTACAATCCTTAAAAGACGGTGCTTTAATAGTTGGCTTATAGTTATTAGAAAAAGCATAAGGTTCTTTCGGAATACCAACCAAATTTTTATCGATCTTACCGTTGTTGTTTTCATCATGATAGATGGCAAACGCATACTCGCCGTAAGGCAGGTCTTTGATCTCTACATCAACCTTTAAATTTTCAGGCTTGAAACGATATACTTTAAACTTGTCCTTTTCATCAGGGAATTTATTCTTCGGCGTGTACACACCAATTTCAACTTCACCTTCATTCGTAACGAGTTTATCTACCATCAATCTTAAAGGAACAATAGTTGCCTTTTCTGTAGTATCGGTTTTTGTGGCGGTCGTTGTGTCAGCCGGTATGCTGTCATTTTGGATATTCGTAGTAGAATCTTCTACAGTATTTTCTGTCATGTCTTTCATTTTTGTAGTATTATTTGTGTTGCATGAAGTAATCGCAACGGTTAACAATAATAAATAAGATGTGGTGTAAATGATTTTTTTCATGAATTAAAGATTAGCTTAATATGCCGGTTTTTGTTATACAATTATCTTAATACCTTATATAGTTTCGTTCAAACCATTGTAAGAGTAACAACAGCTCAAAAAAATAGCTTATTTTTACAAAAAATTAAACCTATGCCTTCTCTTTTTGATAAACAGGCACAAAGCGAAATGCTTGCAAGAGTTGAAAAACTCACCGCAACTTCGCACCGCAATTGGGGCAAGATGACTGTGTCGCAGATGATGAAACATTTAGAAGTTGCATTTTCAGTGCCTATAAATAAAATACAAGTACCAAAAGACACCTTATACTATATTTCTGCAAATCCATTTGCAAGATGGATGATGATAAAAGCAATGACAAAATGGCCAAAAAATTTAGTTACAGCAGATTCATTTAAAGTTAAAAACGATCCTGAATTTGAACCTGCTAAGAAAGAATTGCTATCAACCATACACGAATTTTTAAACGCAAATGATTTCAGCGGACGACATCCTGTTTTTGGTGTAATGCGCAAAGAACTTTGGGGCAACGCTATGCATATTCACCTAAACCATCACTTAACGCAATTTGGCGTTTAGTTGTTTTTTGTATAATGACTATTGACTATCAATTATTGACTATAAACAAATGACTAACAGATACGATCAACGCGGTGTTTCCGCAACCAAAGATGAAGTACATGCAGCTATCAAAAATGCAGATAAAGGTTTATACCCAAAAGCATTCTGCAAGATCTATCCTGATTTTTTAGGGAATGATGATGCATTTTGCAACATCATTCACGCAGACGGCGCAGGCACTAAAAGTGTGTTGGCGTATATGTATTGGAAAGAAACCAGCGACTTATCTGTATGGAAAGGCATTGCGCAAGATGCCATCGTAATGAACACAGACGACTTAATTTGTGTAGGAGCGACTTCTAATTTTTTATTGTCTTCCATCATTAACAGAAACAAGCATTTGGTTTCAGGTGATGTAATAAAAGCTATTATTGACGGCACAAATGAGATTGTGGAAATGCTGCACGACAATGGTGTTGCAGTATACGCAATGGGTGGCGAAACAGCAGATGTTGGCGACACGGTGCGCACCATTATTGTAGATGCAGTAATGACGGCACGATTGAAAAAAGAAGAGGTGATCTCTAACGAAAATATTCAGGATAGAGATGTAATAGTTGGTTTAGCTTCTTACGGACAAGCATCTTACGAAACCGAATATAATGGTGGAATGGGCAGCAATGGCTTAACTTCTGCAAGACATGATGTGTTCGCAAAAGTATATGCTGAGAAATATCCTGAATGTTTCGATCCGAATACACCAAGCGATTTAGTGTATAGCGGTACTAAATTATTGACAGATAAAGTAGACGGTTCGCCTTTAGATGCAGGTAAATTGGTATTGTCGCCAACCAGAACTTATGCACCGGTTATTCATAAAGTGATACAGGAAATTGGTGTGCAAAATATACATGGATTAATACATTGCAGCGGCGGCGCACAAACAAAAATATTACATTATATAGATGATAATTTACACATCGTAAAAAATAATTTATTTCCAATTCCACCATTATTTAAACTGATACAGGAAGAAAGCAAAACTGATTGGAAAGAAATGTATCAGGTATTTAACTGTGGACACAGAATGGAATTATATGTAAACGAAAAATTTGCCGACACCATCATTTCGATTTCAAAGTCGTTTAATATTGATGCGCAAATCATCGGATATGTTGAAAATGCAGACAAAAAACGTGTAACTATACAATCAGATAAAGGTGAATTTGTGTATTAATAATCATAAATAAATTCTATGCCATCTATCAATATTACCACAGAAATTGATGCGCCGATAGAGATATGTTTCGATTTGTCGCGCAGTATTGATTTGCACAAGCATTCTATGGAACATACCAAAGAAGATGCAATTGCAGGCAGAACAAAAGGTTTGATAGAACAAGATGAGTTTGTTACATGGCAGGCAAAGCATTTTGGAGTAACGCAATATCTTACTTCTAAAATATCAACTTACGACAGACCTTTTATTTTCAGAGATGAACAAACCAAAGGTATCTTCGATTATTTCAGGCACGATCATATATTTGAAACAAAAGATGACAAAGTGCTGATGACAGATGTGTTTGAGTATAAATCACCATTCGGTTTCTTAGGGAAAATAGCAGATGCTTTATTCCTGAAGAAATACATGACCAATTTATTGATTCGCAGAAATCAGATCATCAAAGAGTATGCGGAAACCGATAAGTGGAAAGAGCTAATTATTTCATAGTTGCTTCTCTTCCAAATAAATCTCAGCCAGCATACAACGCGCACTGCCACCACCAATGGTTTCTATTGTTGGTATTTCAACCGATAAAATATTTGTATGTTTTTCTATTTGTGAAATCTGTTCTTTCGTTAAGCTTTTAAAAGAAGTTTCAGATATCACTAAAAAAGTTTGATCGTCTGTATTTTGTACTTGCAGCATGTTTCCGGCAAATGCATTCATTTGCGCAAATGTAATGTCAATAATTTCGTGTCCTGAGTTTCCCAGCTTTTCTTTTACCAGTAATTGCTCGTCTTTATCTTTAATGCTTTCTAAACAAATCACTGCAAAAGCATCGCCGATCGTCAGCATTACATTTGTATGATAAACTAAATTTTCATGTTCATCAGCACTATAAAAAGAAACGGCTTCATAACCAATCATCGTGCAGTATTGTTCAAACAGGTCTTTGTCAGTTCGTGGCGACAAACAAGCATAAGCAATCTTATTAAGATGGTCGAAAATAAGGCTGCCGGTACCTTCCAAAAATTTATTGTCTTTAACAGATGTTGTCAGGTTTGTAATTTCTTTTACAACAAAATGCGTTTTCAATTCTTCAATAATTTCAGGACGAATTTCTAAGCGACGATTTTCCGTGTTCATTGGATATAAGAAAACACTGCCGTTTTCGTGCATGCTGATCCAGTTATTAGGAAAAATGGCATCAGGTTTTGCAGGTTCTAAAGTGTCTTGAATAACAGTTACATTAATTTTGTTGGCACGTAATTTTGCAACATAACTATCAAATTCTTCAATTGCTTTTTGCTTAATTTCGTTTTCTGTTAAACCATCTAATGATTTTTGAAAAGCATTAGAAACAGCCGTTTCATAATTAAACTGAAAACTCGCAGGACGAACCATCATAAGATTAGAAGTGTATTGTTTAGGCATTTTGATTTGCGATTTACGATGTACAATTTACGATTTATTATTTTTGCGTTTAATCAAAATGATTTTTTAAATTCACTTATTAATTCATAAATTCACTAACACACAAATTCTACAATTATGTTCGCAACAGCAGATCTATACGATGCCAATGAAGGAAAAGTTCACGTGGCAATACCATTGTTTCAATCCTATGGTTTGAAAAAGAAATTCTCAGGACAAATTTATACTATCAAATGCTTTGAAGATAATACACCAGTTGGCGATACTTTGCGCAATGAGAACGGCAAAGGAAAAGTGCTGGTAATTGATGGCGGCGGCTCGCTGCGTTGCGCCTTAGTAGGTGATTTGCTGGCTACTGCAGCAATTAAAAATGAATGGGAAGGCATTATTGTCTTTGGCTGTATAAGAGATATTGCGGCAATAAATGCTATGGAAATTGGTGTTAAAGCCTTAGCATCAAATCCGACAAAATCCGTAAAAAAATATCCAGGAATAAAAAACCAAACGATTGGCTTTGCCAATGTCTTCTTTCATCCAAACCAGTTTGTGTATGTTGATGAAGATGGTATTTTAGTGAGTGAAGTAGCTTTATTTTAAGGTCATTGTGAGCGTAGAGAAGCAATCTCTAAATCACTTCACTTCAACATCACTTGTTTACAAAGCAATACTATCATCGTAAATTTGCTGCTTGTCTTCCATGTTATTAAATAAAAGCATAGAAGCCATCGTTCGCGTTGGTCTGCCAAATATCATAAATAAAAGCAAGCCAAGCGCAATAAAAAAATGCAGGTCATTTTTAGTTAAAAAATAAAAGATGCTGTTTATGATAGCACCACCTTCTAATAATGCCATTTGTATAATTAATGCTGCTCTGTAAATATTTATTTTTTCTGTTAAAGATGGCGTGTTTAAAGCAACTCTTGTCTTATTAAAAAATAAGAAACGAGAACCCAAAACACCAATAAAACCAATTGCTGCACCTGCAATCTGAAATACCTGGTTGTCCTGCAAAGCGGAAGCTGTATCTTGTTTTACTAAATAACGCATTACAGCTAAAATGACAATCACACCAATACATAAAGCAGCATGAAGTATCTTCATTGCTTTAAATTGCGTACCTATGGTATTTTGGTTTTCCATCTCTTGATTTTTTTCCAAAGATAAAAATACAATACTTAAAATGCGCCGAAAAGTTCTGCTAACTTTTTGGTTCTGTAATCAAATATCTGATTTACTTTTTTTCTTACAAATAAAGCGTTGGCAGCATTTCCTAAAATACCAAACGGAACTTTATAATGTAAAGTATCGGTCATTTCCACACCACCATTTATTTCTTTAAAAGAATGTTTATGATGCCATAAGCTGTAAGGACCGAATCGCTGTTCATCTATAAAATATGCTTTATCTTTTATGTGCTTAATTTCGGTAACCCATTCCAAAGGAATGCCTAATACAGGACGTACGATATAACTGATGAGCATACCTTCAAAAATAGGTTCATCAGCACCTTTAGAAGTAACCTTAAAGTCCATATAATCCGGCGTGATGATTTTGAGATTGCCCGGCGATGAAAAGAAATTCCAGGCTTCGTCTAATGTGATAGGTAATTTTTGACTGCTTTGCAGATATTGTAAACTCATATTTTTATCAACTTTAGTGATTGGTTTTAAAAATTGTGAAAACTAACAAAATATTGACTTTGTTCAAATGAATACACTTTTTAATCTTCTGGCAATAATTTTGAATAGATTTTAACATAAAAGTGCTGAAATTGTTGTTGATTCGAAGCTATACATAGGTGTAATATTCACCTTTTAAATCGTATATTTATGCAACGAAACGCACCTGTTTTTACTTCATAGCTTATATAGTGCTTTCCAAAATTAAAAATTATAAATGAACGCAGTCAGTAAAATCATTTTTTTTGTAACCATTGTTCTTTTTGCAGCATCGTGCAAAAAAGAAACAGAAACTGTGGACTTTGATTTAGGTTATAACTATTTTCCTGACGATTCAGGCAGTTACGTTATTTATAAAGTGGATTCCGTTCTTTACAATAATTTCAATCCTGCGCAGCTAAAACGTTATTCTTCTTATTATTTAAAAGAAATTGTGAACGAGCAATTCGTAGACAATTTAGGAAGAACAGGCAAAAGAGTAGAACGTTACACATCAGATAGCCTTGGAAAACCGTGGAGCCTTTATAATGTTTGGTACATCGTAAAAACAAAAACAAACGTTGAAAAAGTAGAAGATAATATTCGCTACATCAAGCTTACTTTTCCTGTTATAGAAAATAACTCATGGCGTGGAAATAAATATGTAGATGTAAAACCAAGCTTTATAAATCTTAGGTTTAATTCAACATATAGCTTCGATTGGATTTATAATGTTACCGAAGTGAATAAGAATTATAATTTCGGTGAAATCAATTCAGATTCTACCATTACGGTTTTGCAGGCAGCAGATTCATCGCTAATTCAGAAAGTATATTCTTACGAAAAATATGCGCGTAATATTGGTTTGGTATATAAAGAATTCTGGCGTTTGGACGCGCAGATAAATCCTGATTCCATTCCACAGCAAAACTATGAAAACAAAACTGTTTTCGGTTTCTTAGTAAGACAACAAGCCATAGAATTTGGTAAAGAATAAAAAAGTTTTTCAGGAAAAATAATGCAACATAAAGTATCATTCATAGCATTTATTACAGCAGTTTTTTGCTTGGTAAACGCATGCAAAAAGAATGAAACGGATACTTTTGATGGCGATTATGGTTACAGTTATTTTCCCGATGATTCAGGTCATTTTGTGATATATCAAATCGACTCTGTTATATACGATGACTTTAACGGAATCGTCCGCACATCTACTATTTACTTAAAAGAATCCATAGGCGAGCAGTTTATTGATAATTTAGGAAGAAAAGCGAAAAGAATTGTCCGTTCCTATTCTAACGTTGACAGCACCATACAAAATTGGGAAACTTCTAATGTTTATTACATGGTCAGGAATACTTTGGTAGCTGAGCGTGTAGAAGAAAATCTTCGTTATATTAAAATGGTTTTTCCAAATGATGATAATCAGAAATGGCTTGGAAATAAATATTTAATGTCGCCACCACCGTATATCATTGATACCAGTAATTATTCAGTAAGAGACTGGAAGTTTACAATTTCAAGAAGAGACCGTGAATACCTCATAAATGCTGCAAGATATGATTCCACATTAACCATCACGCAGATACAGGATTCATCAGCCATTTATAAAACGTTTGTAAAAGAAATATATGCACGAAATGTCGGCTTGATATATAAAGAAAACTGGATACTTACTTCACAAGATACTTTAAAAATAAGATTACAATATCCGTGGCAAGACCGCGCAGACAGAGGTTTTATCATCAGGCAACATGTTATAGATTATGGTAAAGAATAAATATACACTACAATTATTGCTATTATGCTTAACTGCTTTTGCACATGCAAATACATCAAAGTACATCGTTTATTTTAAAGATAAACCGAAAGATACCAAAGTAGAACAATTGTTTTCAGCTAAAGCGATAGAGAAAAGAAAACAAAAACATATTGCATTTGATGAACGAGATTTTCCAATCAATACAGTTTATATTGAACAGATAAAAAATAAGCAGGCGGTGATTGTCAATCAATCGAACTGGTTAAATGCTGCTTTGATAACTATAGATGAAAAGAAGATATCAGCCGTAAAAAAAATGGATTTTGTGGCGACTGTCACAAAAGTAGAAAAAACAGAGCATGGCGGAATCTTATCTGTGCAGCATAACAATGAATGCGACGAAACCAACAATGTGCAGGACTTTGAAGATAATTACACATCTTCATTTGCACAGTTTCACTTATTAAATGGCGAATACTTACACGAGCAAGGTTTCAATGGTGAAAATATGACCATTGCTATTTGTGATAATGGTTTCTATAATGCCAATAACAATTCAGGATTTAGTAATATCTTTTCAGAAAGCAGAATATTAGGAACTTATGATTATGTTCATGGTGATTCTGCTGTGTATGATGAAGCGAATGGTTGGCACGGATCTAATTGTTTTTCCTTCATTGGTGGTTTAAAAGCCAATCAATATATTGGTACAGCAACCAAAGCAAATTTTTATTTATTTCACACGGAAGATAATGATTATGAATGGCTGCAAGAAGAATTTAATCTTGCTATGGCTTTAGAACGTTGTGACCAATTAGGTGTTGATGTGGTAAGTATTTCTTTAGGATATTTAAAGTTTAATAGGAATACATTTGAAAATCATGATACTTCAGATTTACGCAAAAACATTACACCTGCTGCAAAAGCAGTAAATACCGCTTCTTCAAAAGGAATATTAGTTTGTACAGCAGCAGGTAATATGGATTTTGGACAATACATTAATACGCCAGCTGATGCAGATAGTGCTTTTTGCATAGCTTCTGTAAATATAAATGGTGTTCCAGCTGGAACAAGCAGTATTGGTTTGCCTAATGATCCAAGAATAAAACCTAATATTGCAGCAGCAGGTCAAGGTGTAAATTTTGTTGATACGTCAAGAACAGGAATAATTAAATCTGGTAGTGGCACCTCTTACGCAACGCCATCATTAGCAGGTATGGCAACTTGCCTTTGGCAGGCTTTTCCAACCAAAACAAATTGGGAAATTAAAACAGCTATCGAGCAAAGTGCCTCACAATATCTAACACCTGATAAAAAAATAGGCTACGGCATTCCTGATTTTAAAAGAGCTTACGAAATATTGTCTTTAGCATCATTTGTAGACGATCATAAGCTGGAAAAAGAATTTAGTGTTTATCCAAATCCATTCCAAAGCGTGGTAAATATAAACAACACAGGTAGCTCAAGAGTGCAAAAAGTACAGCTCACAAATAATCTCGGTCAAATAGTTTACAGCGATAACACTTTAGCTGAAAACACCATTGCCTTAAACGAACTGCCTAAAGGTATGTACGTTTTACAAATATCTACCAGCAATGGCTTATTAGTGAAGAAAATGCTTAAGAACTAAGTTTTAATACTGCGCCGTCATCGTGAACATAACACTTTCTGAATCTTAAAAAATATATAAGGTCATATTTTTTATCTATTTTAGTTGCGCTATTATAAGCTTATGAAGAAGATTATCACCTGCTTTTTATTTACCGTTTTATATTGTTCATTTTCATGTTTTGCACAAAGCGAAACAGTCATGGATTCTGCTGCTGTTGAAACACCAGTTATTACCAAAACAAAATCTGCCAACGACAAAGCAAATACGTTTACCATCAGTGGTTTTATGAAAGATAAAAAGAATGGTGAAGTTTTAATTGGTGCAAATATATATGTAGATGGCAATGCTGCCTTAGGTGCAACCACAAATTTATATGGCTTTTATTCTTTGTCTTTGCCAAAAGGAAATTATCCGATCGCGTTTTCTTACATCGGTTTTAATACTAAAATTCAGGAAATTGTTTTAGATAAAGACACACGTGTAAATATTGAACTAACAGACGATTCCAAAGCTTTGGAAGAAGTTTTAATTACCAGCAAACGTAAAGACGAAAATGTACGAAGCACCGTAATGGGCAAAGAAGAAATGTCTGTAGATCGTATCAAATCTATTCCTGCATTTATGGGCGAGGTGGATATTATCAAAGCAATACAATTATTACCAGGCGTACAGGCAGCTGGCGAAGGCAACTCAGGCATTTACGTTCGTGGTGGTGGTCCGGATCAAAACTTGGTTTTATTAGATGATGCGATTGTATACAACACAGGTCATTTATTTGGTTTCTTTTCTGTTTTCAATCCTGATGCGGTGAAAAATGTTACGTTATACAAAGGAACAACACCTGCAAATTATGGCGGTCGTTTATCTTCTGTTATTGATGTACAGATGAAAGATGGAAATGTAAAAGATTTTCAAATGGATGGCGGTATCGGTATCATTGCTTCAAGACTTACCTTACAAGGACCGATGCAGAAAAAGAAAAATGCTGACAGGAAATATCGTGGTTCTTTTTTAATTGCTGGCAGAAGAACATACATCTTCGATATCGCACAGCCATTTATAAAAAAGACTGATTTTGCAGGTACAAATTATTTCTTTTACGATGCAAACATAAAAGCAAATTATCAGTTTTCAGATAAAGACAGAATTTATATCAGCGGTTATTTCGGACGTGATGTATTTGTTTATAATTCTTCTAAAAATAAAACCAATGTGAAAATTCCTTGGGGAAATGCCACGGCAACTATTCGTTACAATCACTTATTCAATAGCAAATTGTTTATGAATATGTCATTCATCTTTAATGATTATAATTTTTCATTTGGTGCCAAACAATCAGATTTTGAATTTAATGCAAATTCAGGCGTAAGAGATTATACGGTAAAAGCAGATTTAGATTATTACCTGAATACTAAACATAAGTTGAAAATGGGTGCAGCTTATACGCATCACCGAATGACACCTACACAGGTAAGCGGAAAAAGTGGTACGGCAGACATCGCAAACAATATCAACAGGCGTTATTCTCACGAAGTTTCTATATACATAGATCATGAGTATGATGTGAACGAAAAACTAAAATTTGATTTTGGTTTCAGATTAAGCTTGTTCCAGCACATCGGACCATTTTCAACAATTACCGGATCACAGGCAACAGGCTTCGATACCTCTTTTGTAAAAAGATCAAAGCCTATCAAAACGTATGTTGGTCCTGAACCGCGCTTTAGTTTGCGCTATGCATTTGGCAAAAACAATTCTATTAAATTTGGAACCGGCTTAAACTACCAATATATACACTTAGTTTCAAGCTCTAACAGTACTTTGCCTACAGATGTTTGGGTGCAAAGTTCCGGTATCATAAAACCGCAGATGGCTTTGCAATATGCAGTTGGTTATTTCAAAAATTTCAAAGACAATATGTTTGAAGCTTCGGTAGAAGTGTACTTCAAGCATCTTTGGAACCAGATAGAATATGCAGAATCATCACGCCAGAATTTTAGTCAGGATCCTGAATTGAGTTACGTTTTTGGTAAAGGAAAAGCGTATGGCGCAGAGTTTTTTCTAAAGAAAAGAACAGGAAAATTAAATGGTTGGATCGGTTATACGATCTCGCGAAGCGACAGGAAATTTCCGGAGTTGAACGGCGGCAAAACCTTTCCTGCAAAATATGACAGAACACACGATCTTTCTATCAACTTAAACTACGATGTAAATAAAGAATGGAGTTTTGGAGCAACCTGGGTTTTTGCCACAGGCAACACTTATACGCAAGCCAACAGCTTTTATTTTATTGAGTTAACACCAACTACAGACTATACGGAAAGAAACGGCTCACGCATTAAGCCATATCATCGTTTAGATGTTGGTTTAACTTACACACCAATTCCTAAACGAAGACCAAACCGACGATGGAGAAACAGCTACAGTCTTTCCATATATAATGTGTACAACAGGAAGAACACTTATTTTATTTATGATAAGATAGAAGGCAATGCTGCAGGCGGTAATTTAAAAGTAACACCTATCAGCGTGTCTTTATTTCCTGTGATTCCATCGTTTACATGGAACTTTAAATTTTAAGAAAATGAAAAAGAACAATATTTTTTATACAGGCAGATATCTTTTTTTATCATTGATAGTGATGTTAGTTATCAGCGGTTGCGAGAAAGAAGTAAACCTGAAAAATCAGGATGTAAAAGATTCAATTGTTGTTGAAGGACATATTGAAAATGGTATTCCACCGTATGTGTTATTGACAAAAAATAAATCTTACTATGGCAATGTAAATATCAACGATCTCGAATCATACTTTGTGCATGATGCCGTAATTACTATTACTACAGATGATGATACCATTAATTTGGTAGAATATAATTCTGCTATTATACAAAGCTTTCCAGACTCTTTGGCAATTGCAATTGCTGCACAATTTGGTATTAACATCACCAGCGCGTTAGATTTTCCTGCCATCAGCATTTACACCGTTCCTTTGGATGAGCTTGGTTTTTCAGGTGTTTTCGGCAAAAGATACGATCTGAAAATTGAAATAGATGGCAAAATAATTACTTCTACTACAACTATTCCTGCGCCAACATCTTTCGATTCTCTTTGGATTGAAGATCATCCGAATCTATCTTATGCAGATTCGTTTTATATTTTTAGAGGAAGACTGCCGGTTGTAAATAATGCATATTTCAGAATGTTTACAAAAGCAGATGATGAAGCATTCAGAACAGATGATGTATATTCGGAAGAGTTTTTCAGCGGTGGTAAAATAAATTTGAACATCCGTAAAGGTAATGCAGTTGGTGCTTCTTTCGATCCGGACACAGACTTTAACACTTACGGCTACTGGAAAAAATCTCAGGATAGTGTTTGTACTGTAAAGATATCTACCTTAGATCAGGCACATTACGATTTTTGGCGCACAGTAGAACAAAATCGTCAAAGCCAGGGAAATCCTTTTTCTTCTTTAGTGTATGTGAAGTCAAACGTGAATGGTGCACTTGGAATTTGGGGTGGCTATGGTAGCACGATTGTGAGCTTTAATAGGTTTTAATTTATAGATGAGCATTTCTTACTTTAATCTTTCCAATACACCTTTTCGTTTTACTATATTTTTATAATCCCATTGTATGTCTCTGGCTTTTTTAAGAAAACGTTTTAAGTCTTTGGTGTTGATCTGGTCTGCCGAAGTGTAACGTATTTCTGCTGCTTTAAATTTGCCTTCGTTTTGCAACGCATCTTCTTCAAAAGTTTGTCCACTCCAAAACAGCAAACGAACACTACCTTTTAATTTACTGTAACCAACAACAGGATTGCCATCTAAGAACCAAACAGGATGTGCGTGCCATATCTTATTCTCTGCTTCCGGTAAACCTTTGTCAATCTCCGCAGCAAGTATATCACAAATTTCTTTGTCTGCTGCTGCCTGCGCATCATTATAAGCCTGAGTATCTGTATGCATTTTTTATACTTTTATTATGAGATCATTTTGCTTAACTCATTTTCCAGCTTATCGAAGTTTTCTTCGTTCTTGTCAACTGCAAATCTTTTTATCTTGCTACATTCTTCCGCAGAATCAAAGAGCATTCTGAAAACTAATTTTGTTGCATCTGCCGAAACTTTATCAAATGTGGCAACTACTTGAAATAATGGTTTGGAATAGCGTTTCCATGCAATTAATGAAGGTTTTTCTATCTTTATAAACTCGCATTCATTTGGATAGTTTCCTTTGTCCGGACCGTGCATTATAAAACTCCATTTACCGCCAACACGAAAATCAAACTCGTTGAATGTATTAGTAAAACCTGCAGGACCCCACCAGTTCTTTAAATGTTTTGGATCACTCCATGCGGTAAATACTAATTCTCTTGGTGCATTGAAAATTCTTGAACTTAAAATTTCACAGCCAGGATTTGGTGTAATGATTTCTGTTGGCATTGGATAGTCTTAAATTTGGTTCTTTCATCAAATATAATAAGATTGTGCGTATGTATTATATAGCAAAATCAAGTTTTAAAAGAGTTTTTCTTAATTTAGATTTATGGAATTGAAGACATTGGCAGAATTAAGTATAGGAGAAAGGTTTTATTTTGCTGACGATCGTTTTAAGAAAGTATGGCAACTGGATTGGATAGAGGAAATTGATAGCATCAATATGTTTGGAAGACCATACATCAAAATAGTTTATCATCTCATTAATGATAATAAAATAAAGAAGGAGGAGAAGCTAAATAAAGCAGTACGCTTTTTAAGATAAAAAAAGCCACCTGAAAGGTGGCTTTGAATTACTGCAATTAATTCTTGTCTTCGTCGATGTCATCATTTTCTTCTTCCATTTCATCGTCTTCTTCTTCGTCGTCTTCATTTTCATCATCTACCAATTCATCATCTTCAAGTTCTTCATCTTCTTCTGATTGTTCACGAGCTGCATCTACTTCTCTTGCAACATCATCACTTTGTAATTCTTCTTCAACGAAGTCCTGATCATCGATGTCTTCTTGTCTTGGATTTGGAGTGTACTGTGTCATGATTTTAATTTTATGTGATTTATAATAACTGTACAACGCACTTAATTTATAATTGTTTCTGCATAAAAATAAGAGAAGAGCCTATTACGCTTGGTATATGTGAATCGTATAACTTTTTGATTGGAATTATAATAAATCGAAACTTCTTTGTTCTTAATTCGTTTAGTGTAAAAGTATAATTACGCATGACACACATTAATATATACCTGACCTTTAACGGCAATTGCCGTGAAGCAATGCAATTTTATAAGGAATGCCTTGGTGGCGAGTTGTTCTTCCAAACCGTAGGAGATTCGCCGGTGAAGGAAGATGTGCCGGAAGCCTTGAAGAATTACATACTACATTCATCGCTGACTAAAGGAACTATGAACATTATGGCATCTGACATGACAAGCGGCGATGGTTTTGTAACAGGTAATAATATGTCTTTGATGCTGAATTGCAGCAGCGAAGCCGAAGCACGCATATTTTATGGAAACTTGTGCGAAGGCGGCGTGGCTACACATCCATTAGGTATTTCTTTTTGGGGCGCGTTGTTCGGTACACTTACAGATAAATTTGGCAACCAATGGATGCTGCATTTTGATGAAACACAAATGTAGTCGGACATTACAAACCTGATTGGAATATTGAAATCATATAAGGTGAATGTCCATATTATGTAAGAGATATTATGCGAATATTATACAAATTGCATTTCATAAAAGATGTAATGAAAGTCAAGAAAATAATATTGGCAGATGATGACGAAGACGATGTCTTATTCTTTAAAGAAGCTTTGCAGGAAATAGATGAGATAGAACTTGTTTGCGTGCCTAATGAAAAAGAATTGGTGAAACAACTGGCGATATTACCATTGCCTGATATAATATTCATGAACAAATGCTATCATCATGAAAATGAATTTGAATGCATTGAAAAGCTAAAACAAGATAATGCCCTGCAAAGTATTCCTATCGCCATATATTCCGATACAGATCACGAATATTACATCGAAGAAGCTTACAAATCGAAAGCCAGTATGTTTATACCCAAACCTTCCTCTTTCCAAAAAATAAAAACAGTACTAACAAAAGTATTTGAAATTGATACAGCTGAAATTATTCCACAACCACCAAGAGATAAGTTTGTCATCTCTGTTTAGTAAAACTGTCTTTTTTGATGCTATCCGATTCTTTGGAATAACTATCGGTACTTTAACTTTATTATTTTATCTAAATAAGAGCGTGATCATTACATTTCTATGCAAAGAGTAAGGCATAAGTTTTTTTACGAAAAAGTTTATCTTCACCAAATAAAATACAGTTTTTTATTTATTAGAATTGTTCGCTTAGAGATAAATTAGTAAAAACTGCTATACCTTTAATAATAATAAAAAATACATTACATGAAAATTGAAACCTTAACACAATTAAGTGACCAAGAACTTTTAGAAAAATTAAAAAAAATAAAAACCAATAAAATAATTGATGCGGTAATGGTTGGATTTACTCTTGGAATTGTAGTTTACAGCGCAGTAAAAAATGGTTTTGGATTTTTTACTTTTTTTCCATTAATATTAACGTACCTAATAGTAAGAAATTCTAAAAATAATAAACTCTTAGAAAACGAAATTCAAAACGAATTAAAATCACGAAACCTGAAATAGAAGAAACCATCAATCTTTAATCTCTATCCAAACAGGAGCGTGGTCGCTGGATTTTTCCCAACCACGTATATGCTTGTCAACGCCTGCTTTTAATAAGCGTTCATTCAACTTAGCACTTAATAAAAAATGGTCGATTCGCAGACCCGCATCTCTGCCATAGGCATTGCGGAAATAATCCCAAAAGGTATACATCTTTTCATCAGGATGCAGTTTGCGGATAGCATCTGTCCAGCCTTGCGCCATCAGCTTTTTAAAAGCATCACGCGTTTCTTTCCGGAACAAAGCATCTTCTGTCCAACGTTCCGGCTTGTACACATCAAACTCCGTAGGTATCACATTAAAATCACCTACCAATACTATCGGCGCATCCATTTTATATAACACCTTAGCACGTTCTGTGAGACGATTAAACCATTGCAGTTTGTAATCAAATTTTGGTCCTGGCGCAGGATTTCCATTTGGCAGGTATAGACAGCAAATCACCACACCATTTACCATCGCTTCTATGTAGCGGCTCTGCAGATCTTCAGGATCGCCGGGCAAGCCGCGACCTACTTCTTCGATCTCCATATTGCGCGCAAGTATGGCTACACCGTTCCAGCTTTTTTGTCCATGCCAAATAGCATTGTAACCGGCATCGGCAATGGCTTGTACAGGAAACTTTTCCTGCGGTGCTTTCAACTCTTGCAGACAAACCACATCAGGCTTTGTTTCTTCGAGCCAGCGTAGTAATACAGGTAAGCGTCCGTTTACACCGTTCACATTATAGGTTGCAATTCTCATGATTATTGAAAGTTGATGATAGCATCACTAATTTAAATCTTTATTTAAAGACTTGAGTTGTTCTACACTAAAAAAAATCCGCAACAAAAAAATTGATGCGGACTTTCAGCTTATTTCTAAGCATAACTGATTATTTTCAAATTACATACCTGAGTCCGTATATAAGAGAATGTTTCCGTTCTTATCTATACGATCCTTGTTTTTTAGCTGCACGGTAGCACCATCTGTTGATTTTACCAAGCCTGTTGCAGAAACGGTAGTACCATTGCTAAAGGTAATGGTTTGCATAACAGGTATAATTTTTCCTTTTACTTTTTGTACTACTTTTCCTTCTATAAAGTGATACATGCCTTCTTCCTGTTTTGCTCTTGTAGAATCGTTCCAGTGCTTCATGTTTGGTCTTGCAGAGTCGCTCCATGTTTTATGTGCAGACATTTTGAAAGTATCTTTTTTAGGCGATAATGTAGTATCAGTAGGTGGTAACATTGCGAATGACGTTATACCTGCTGCTATGATGATGATTGTTAAGATGTGCTTTTTCATGTTTGAAATTTTTAATGATTAATTGTTTACGTAATACAAAGATGCCTTTAAGTTTTTAGCTATACCTTATATCATTCTTCATTTAGCTTACATGATTGCTATTACTGTTTTTAGAATATAATATCAATCTTTAAAATTAAAAGCCTGCAAACAGCTTATCTGCTTGCAGGCATTCTTCATGATCAATAAGTTTATTTAATTAGGTTCAGCTTTCATTTTAGTTTCTGCTTTGAACCTTGTAATTGTACCATTTTTATTGATAGAGTCACCATTTTTTAATTGCGCTGTTGTACCATTCTTCATCTTTACCGCACCGGTTGTGCTTACTGTTGTTCCATTGCTTAATGTTTGTTTACTATCTATAATTATTATTTTACCACCTATCTTTTGTATTAACTTACCATCTTTAAAATAATATATATCAGGCTGTGACCATTCTTCTGATGCAGGTTTGCCGCTTGCTTTCCATTCCTTAATATTTGTCTTAATAGAATCTCTGTATTGCTTTACACTCATATCAACAGAATCTTTATATTGTTGTATATCGGTTCTTACAGAATCTTTCCATTCTTTCATGGTAGCTTTTAAAGAATCTACTTTAAGTGTTCCTGCGTATGTACTGCTCAAACATAAAGAAGTTAGGATAATTAGAAGATATTGTTTCATTGGTATTTGTTTTTGTTATTACAAATCTGCTATTATTTCGCTTTGTAGCTATTACATGATTTTAATATTTGCTTGTATGATTTTCATTTCAAATAAAAACGGCGCACTTTTAAGTGCGCCGTTCTATAATTTATTTAAAAATGAAGATTACCACATTTTTGATCTGTCTTCTTCTTTGATAAACATCTTGTCTGTAGGTTTTACGTTCCATGCTTTATAGAAAGCAGGTAAGTTACTCAATACACCATTTACTCTGTATTTAGCTGGTGAGTGTTCATTGGATAGTATCTGCATACGTAAAGATTCAGGACGCATGTTGGTTCTCCAGATAATTGCATAATTGGTGAAGAAACGTTGTTCAGGTGTTAAGCCGCTGATCAATGTTTTGTTTGCGCCATTAGCTTTCATAAATGCGTTGTAAGAGATAATCATACCGCCTAAGTCTGCAATGTTTTCGCCTAAGGTTAATTCACCGTTGATGAAGATGCTATCCAAAGGCTCATAAGCATTGTATTGTTTTACAAATTTATCTGTTAATGCTTTGTATGCTTTTTGGTCTTCTTCTGTCCACCAGTTTTTTAAGTTTCCTTCGCCATCGAACTGGCTGCCTTGGTCATCAAAACCATGTGTAATTTCGTGACCGATCACCATACCGATTCCACCGTAGTTTACTGCATCATCGCCTTTTTCATAAAAGAAAGGTGGTTGTAAGATAGCTGCCGGAAAAACGATCTCGTTTAAAGTAGGATTGTAGTAAGCGTTAACTTCCTGCGGACCCATGCCCCAAACTGTGCGGTCAATTTTTGTTTGATTCAATCTGTCTAAAACACGTAAGTTTTCTGCATAAGCAGCATTTAATACGTTTGCAGCATAAGGTTGGTTGCTAACGTCTGTTCTTTCATATGTCCACCATTTTGAAGGATAGCCAACTTTCACATCTATCTTTTGTAATTTATCTAATGCTTTAGCTTTTGTTTCAGCACCCATCCAAGTTAGGTTTTTTAAGCGATCTGCTAAAGATGCTTTGATGTTTGCTACTAATTCTATTGCACGTTTTTTTGCTGTTGGTGAGAATTTTGTTTTCACATATTCCTGTCCGATCAAATCTCTTAAATATTGTTGTGAAACGTTAGAAACACGTTTCCATCTTGGTTCCATTGTTTGGATACCGCTTAATGTTTTTCCGTAGAAATTAAATCTTGAGTCAACAATTTCTTTGTTTAAGAATTTTGCTGTACTGTTTACTAATAAATATTGTTGGTATGAAACCCATTTTTCGTGAGGTATAATACCTAATAAACTATCTAAAGAATGCAAGAAAGCAGGTTGTCCGACAACTATTTCTTTTGGTTCTACTTTCATTTCTTTGAAGAAAGCATCGAAGTCTATGTTCTTATAACCGCTTTTTAATTGATCGATCGTAAACAGATTATACGTTTTTTCAGGGTCACGTAATTCAACGCGCGACATAGAAACGCTTGCAATTGCTTTTTCTACTTCCAACACATTAGCAGCCTGTGTTGCAGCACTTGCCGTTTTGTCTAAGCCTGATAAAGTGATGATTTCTGCAATGTATTTTTCATAAGCTTCAAGGTTCTTTTTAGATTTTTCGTCTGTTCTGAAATAGAAATCTCTGTCAGGTAAACCTAAGCCGCCTTGACTGATATACATTACATATCGTGTAGTATTTTTTGCATCTACATCTACATAATAGCCAATTGGTGAATTAATATCACGCATACCTAATTTTGAAATGATAGTAGAATATTGAGCAGCTGTTTTAGCATTTTCAATTTCTTTGAACCATGCCTGTAAAGGTTGAACACCTGCTTTGTTGATGGTGTTGGTATCCATTGCACTTCTGTAAAAATCGCCTAAGATCTGTAAGTTAGATCCTTTTGATGCTTTGATTTTTAAGTTCGCTGCATTTTCCAAAATTTTCTTTACTACGATCTTGCTTTGCTCATCTAATTTGTCGAACATACCATAGTTAGCTTTATCAGCAGGAATTGGATTTGCCTTTGACCATTTTTGATTCACGTAGTCGTAAAAGTCTGCTGATGGTTTTACAGTATTACTAAATTCTGCAGATTTGATGGCAACATCTTTCACGACAGGTACTGTTGCTTTTACAGGTGTGCTTGTTGTGCTTGTTTTTGCTTCAACAGGTTTAGTTGCTGTTTGTGCGCTTGCATTGAAAGCGACGACCGAAGCAAAGATCGGTGTAAGTAAGTATTTAAAATTCATGTTGTTGTGTTATGTTGCAAAATTAGTAGAAAGAATGGAAGAAATATTACAAATGGATATTAAATAGTGCTAATTTATCAGCATAAGTATTTTTTTGTGGATTACTTTAAAAAAGCCATTCTTTTAATGAATGGCTTGAGATATTGTCAAGTGAAATTATTGTAAACGGACAGGGAAATCGACTTCTACATCTGTTTCGCCATCTGCGTTAGTAATATCACCATTTGAAACATTTACGCCTGATTTATTCGGTTGATGTCTGAGTATTATTTTAAGCTTTCCTGAACCACCTAAATTCGAGGTATTTAATCGAAATGCAAGTCCAATCGGCTTTCCATTTATATCTGTGTCCTGGTATGTAAATCCGGAAAGAACTGTATCTGCAATCGACTGGTAAAAAAACTGGTGTACATCGCCTTCTTCCAAAACTGCATTGGAAATTGTATCTGCAGGTGTTGCTTGTATGTTCAATAATGTAATTGTAAAATCGTATTGTGCTGCTTTATCTAAAATAAGACTGTCGATAGTTGGTGCAATTCCGCCACCGCCGTCAGGATCATTAAAAACAAAATTTTGTACAGTTGTTGTACCTAATTTCTGAGCTGTAAGTATCATGGTTGTAATCAGTTCTTCCTCATTAATAGGTGTTGCAGGTTCTTTTCTGCAAGAGACTGTTATTATGCCGATTAGCATGGCAAAAAGAATAGTTTTAGTTGTTTTCATAATGGAAATTTTATTTTTAAATGAAAGTATATTTTAATCTGAAAATCAGGTTCCAACCTAATTCATCTGAATAATATCTGAAACGATTTAAATAATCGCGATAAACGGCATTGGTGATGTTTTCGCCGGTAATAGAAAAAGAAATTTTGTGTTTTTGATTAGCCGTGTAGTCAAAGCCTGCATCAGCGTTTAAGATTGTATAGGCATTTGGTGCAACTTTATAATCTGCAATAAGTTGTGGTGTTTTTGTTTGTTTGAAAACGTGTTGCACATTCATTCCAAAATGTACATTTTTTATTTTCTTAAAGTCATGGTGCACATCAAACGACGCAGAAATTCTATCTGATGGCATATATATTAAATTATCTTTTAAACTAACATTTTTCCCTCTGATAATACTTGATCGAAGTGTTAATGACAGGAAAGTGGTAGGCTCTGAATTTACTGTGACTTCAAAACCTAATAAACGTGCATTTGATTGATAATATTGAAATGCAGGAAATGCACCGCGAATAGTAAGAACAGGATCAGGCAAAGGCGCGAGATAGATAAAATCATTAATTCTATTTACATAAAAAGTAGCTTCAGCCTGAATGTATTTTTTATAATTGGTAGCAATTGTATTTACCCATTTAACACCGTGTTCCGGTTTTAATTTATCGTTGCCATACTCTAAAGCTGCAATGCCATGATGCAATCCTTCGCTGAATAATTCACTTGCATTCGGAAAGCGTGAACTATAAGAAATATTAGTTTGCAATTGTAGATTATCCGTTTTGTTTTTCCAGCTTGCACCTAAAGAAAATGCATAAGTATGAAAATTAAATACCGGTTTTTGAAGAACATTTTTATTATCAAATTTATAAGCGTAGAAACGAGTATAATCATAACGTGCGCCTGCTTCCAATACAAACCTTTTGATGTGTAATTTTTCCATATCGAAAACGCCGATACCATATTGATAATAATCAGGAATTAAAGGACGAATGCCTGTTTCAGGATTATTTGCATTGTGTTTTGCTAAAAAATTAAATCCTGATTTACCTTCTAAACTTATGTCGTTTTTCTTAAATCTTTTTATCCTGTTGTAAGAACCTAAAAGATTATTCGATGTAAGATGCATATCTAAAGCTGGAATGTCAGATCTGCCGCTGCGACGAATATCATATTCTTTTCTGTTGTTTAATTGAAATGAATAGGTGAGGTCCAAGTGACTTTGATTCGAAAAGAATTTGACGATATTTATCTTCGCCAAATGATGTGCGATCTTCTGTTTAGGATTTTCTATTTTGTAAGTAAACGGCTCAATGATCAAAGGTTCATTGCTTGCAATAGCATTTTGCAAATCGGTGATGTTACCTATATGAGAACTCTTCAAGATTCCGAGTGTCTGATTAAACAAAGCATAATAAGTATTAATTTCCCAGCCTTTTTTCAATACACCAAATCCAGCAGAAAGGTTTCCTTCTTGCAATCCTGTATTTGCTAAGTTATAATGAGGTGTTTGTTGGTCGCCTAAACGTTTATAAGTGCCTTGAATAAAATAAGCAATTTGCTTTTTAAATCCATGCTCTATTTTTGCAGAAGTCGTAATGCCATGTCCATTGGTTTGTCCAATTACACTTACATTAAGGTTTAAATGCTGTTGTTTTTTTAAAAGCGGTGGTTCCATTAAAACAATACCACCCATAGCATCTGTACCATATTCTAAACTACCTACTCCTTTTATTACTTTTATAGAGTTAGACGCAAAGGGATCAATTTCCGGTGCATGTTCAGAACCCCAATCTTGTGTTTCTAATTTAACACCATTGCTTACAATGGAAATCCTATCACCGGATAATCCATGTATGATTGGTTTGCTGATGGTTGTACCAGTTTTTAACTGATTGACACCTGCAATGGTTGACAAAATATTTCCCAGATCTTTTCCTTCTAACTTTGAAAGCTCATTTTGGCTAATGATTGTAGTTGTTTGTGTATTTGTTTTCTCATTTTTTGAAGAAATTGTTACAATTTCGTTCAATTCTTCAGCATGATGTTCTAAGAAAAAATCTTTTTTTATTGATTTTGATATAGTAATTATAACAGTGTCAGCTGTACAACCAATATGTTCAACAATGAAAGTGTATTTTCCGGCGCAGATGTTGTTAAATTCGTAATAACCATTAGAATCAGTAGAAGTGCCTTGTTGTAATTCCTGTATATAAACTGTCGCATAACCTAAATTTGATCTATCGTGTTCGTCTAAGACACTACCATTTATTTTTAATAAACAATCCTGAGAGAATGAATTTAAAAATAAAATTGACAAAATAAATAAAAGGCATTTTTGCAACATGATTGCAAATATACACATAGTAATTTATAATGCAACAATATTGCATTTAAAGATTTTTCACTAAAAGTTTTTTTATTTAGAAAAATGTTCTACATTTGCACTCGCTTTACAGAAATGTAGAGGGCGCATAGCTCAGCTGGTTCAGAGCACCTGCCTTACAAGCAGGGGGTCCGCGGTTCGAACCCGTGTGCGCCCACTTGATAATCAAGCACTTAGGTATAAAAACTTAGGTGCTTTTTCTTTTTACAAGTATTTCGCAAGTATATTTTATTCACCATTTATATCTATTAGTTTTGAATTTTTAGAATGGTTACTGTAATCTATCCTTGTAGATTGTATTTAAGAGTTCATCTTTGGATTCAGGAATTGGGTCATACCAGTATGCTTTTTTATATACTTAATATTAATTAAGTTTTAGTTCTTCTGGATTATAATAAGGAAACCTAGCCGATAAATGAATAAATTATTTAGAGGTAAAATGCAGCAAGTTTGATTTAAGTATCGATACGATCTCAATAAAAGTCTCAAACGAGTCAAATGGATTTACACGTACTTAGGAAGTTCAATCGCATCTTTCTTAACAGATAAAATGCCTTGCTTTGCAAGACACACCAGCGAAAAGGCAAGAGCTTTCTTTTATTAGTTCCAACCTATTGCACTATCACAGTAACTAATCCTGTAATTGAGACTGAACCTATTTGCAATTCAACACATAACAAAGAAATACTAAAAATAAATCTGTGTAAAAGGAAATACTGAACAACTTCAAGCAATAAAAGAAACGTTGGCACAGCACATGACTAACAACATACAACCCTATAAGCTTTTTAATTCATTGTCCGTAATTCATCATTTAGAAAAATTGCAAATGTATGGAACAGGTCCGTGTCTTAACGTATGCAAGAGACCAAATTCGCTTTAGTCTTTGAACAATTCGATGCAAGAAGTAAAATTGAAATTGCAGAAAAGATATGCTTATGAATACCATCTCTTGAGAAATATAAGCCTCGACATAGAAAATCTTACATGCCTGAAGACTATTACTAAGGTATGTTTGATGCCATATCTCATCAGTAATACCTGAAATAAAAGACGGCTTAAGCCGTCTTTTATTTCAGGATTGTAAAGAATGTGCCTTTGCCAAGGAGAAGCGTTTTGATAGGCAAGTAATTAACTACGGACTGTCCTAATGCAATCCTTGTTTTAAGGTTTTTGCCTTGTGTAGTCCGAAGTAAACATTCTCTTTTTTCACAATTATTCTTTACATTTAAGTAACAATACGGATGTTTATTTCCAGTATTCAATTGACTAATATTCATAAACCAAAAAACTAAAGTATGAAAAAGATGATTAACGTTAGCTATTGCTTAGTCCTTAGCTTTATTTTCATTTCCTGTGAAAAAAAGGAGATCTACTCAACATCCAAAACTCCTTCATCCATGTCAACGGATGTATCATTTGGAGAACAGAAAGAAATTCCATTTGAAATCAATTCAATGACTGAAAAATATAAGTCAGAAGGAAAACTTCAGCAAAATGAAATCCTGAAACCTAACTATTATTACTACCGCTTTACAATTAAGGATGCCAAGGAATATAAATTATTGGCTTCAGCAGGCGTGAGGTTGTCACCTTTTCCGCTCGACAGAACGCTCAAAGGCAGTGGAAATACCTCCGTCATAAATCCTGACAAGACGAACTACCAGTATGCCTCAGTCGAGAGCGGTATTGCAATTCCTGAGTCAATAAAAAAGGAAGTCCTCGCTTCTATGTTTGTGCCTTCCGATGAGTTGATGAAGATAAACGAGTTGAAGAACCAAAGAATTTCCGCCAATGACATTCGGGGAACAATTAATATTAAAGACCCTGTAACAGGTTCAAATGTGCCTTTGAAGGGTGTCACGGTTGTGGTTCAGGATTGGTTCTATTACCAGGAAAGACTTACGGGAACGGATGGGAAATACCAGGTTCCAAACACCTATACAGGGCAGGCAAATATTTATTTAAAGATGGATAATGCGGATTTTGACCTGCGTACCATTGATGGTGAAAACGTGCTGGGTTTCGGAAATCCTGTAACTTATTATATTATCTACCAATATAACAATACTGATATTACCTATAACATCGACATAACAAAAAACAGGCAATTACTGTACGCATCAACAGTCCTGTATGCTATGAACCAATTTAAAGCTTACAGTAGCATACCTGCACAAAATATTCCTCTGTCCTCTACTAAGTTATCTGTATGGCTTTTCAAGGGATTTGATACTAGTATGGACAGGTTTTACGTTGTCCCTATGCTTAGGACGATGGGCGGAACAAGCCCAACCTTGTTATATGATTACTTTTACAATTATTCCAAAGCAAATAATCCTGGTGCGCAATTTGACCATGCTGGGTTTGCAGCTTCCGTAAGGGATGCGATCAACTCGGTAATTGGCTACGGACCGGACGTCATCTTTGCCTATAACCAGTATGGTTCTTATGCGCCTGATGCAAATACGATGCAAACAATGACGCATGAGTACTGCCATGTAAGCCATTATCAAAAAGTAGGATACATGTTTTGGAGCAACATTCATATAAACTTCATTGATGCTGTTTTGAGGTTCGGAACGACCCAAAGATATGGCGACGGCAAGACGCCTGCTGCCGCATACAGCTGTCTTGCAGAAAGTTGGGCAGAAGATCTTTCCTGGGAGATTATGCAAAAAAACTATCCATCTGCGACATTCTTAACGCTTCCACCTTCCACATTCAGAGATGATTTAGTAGTGCATAATTATAATTCTGCTTATACAAAGTGGTTTCCAACGGGCATCTTCTATGACCTGAGTGACAATACTAATACGCCAAGTACCGAAGAATCAGGTATTATTGATAATATTTCAGGTGTTACTTTCAAACAGATGAATGACCAGTTCTCAACTTCTACGACATCCTTATCTTTATTTAAGGATGCCATCAAAAACAATGTACTCACAACACAGGCAGAAAAAAACAATACAGATACCCTGTTCATCAGTTATAAGATGAAGCACAACTCTCTTGTGAATGGATTGGATACCGTACCGGGATTGTAATTATACCAAATAATTTATCTAATTATATTTTTAATAAAGGCAGACCTTAAGTCTGCCTTTATATTTATTTGGAGTGCATTTGTAAGCGAATCTATTATAGAGATTTGACTATATTTCGCAATTTGCTTCGTGCTAATTCCTTGTGATAAATTTTGAAATCATCAAAACTAGAAATATTTTAGATATCATGACTTATAAATAAGAAGAAAGAAATTCCATATTAATTAAGCAAAGCACCTTTCGCCTATAATCCTGTTATTCTGTATCGCATAGCGAATCAATTCGGAATTGTTTTGAAGTTTAAGTTTTTCAAGAATTCGACTACGATAAGTACTCACAGTATTTACGCTTAGTGACATTGCTTGCGCAATTAGGGTAACGGTTTTGCCGTTAGAGATCAATTCGAACACTTCTATCTCGCGAGCTGACAGCTGGTCAAAATCATTTGAATTGTGAATTGAATTAGCCAGTTCATCTGCAACTTTTTCAGAAACATATTTGCGACCTGAAATTACCCGTTGAACGGCTTTGACAAGCTCATCGATAACACAGGACTTGTTGAGATACCCTGTAGCTCCAGCCTTGATGCATCTTAAGGCAAATGCACTTTCTTCCTGTGCACTAACCATTAAAATAGGTGTTTTGATTCCTTCAGCTCTCATCTGAATAAGTGTTTCTAATCCATTTATTCCCGGCATGATGATATTCATCAATATTACATTAAAGGTGTGGATACGGGACAGATGAAGAGCCTGCATTCCGTCAGGTGCTTCATGAATTTCAGGGAAATTAAATTCTTTGGATAAAATGACTTTCAGACCTTTCCTTACAATCGAATGGTCATCAACGATAAGTACTTTCATAGTAATATTTTTTATGATTCTACAAGGTTCTTTAGAGTTGATACAAACTTGGATATATTTTTGATGATTTTTGTTACATCATTTGAGTAAAATGTTCCACAATGTTAATAATCGTAGTAGCATTACTACATAAAAATAATACTTATGATTACGGATATAGACAAAATAATTTAAGAATTTTGCTATCCCTCAATACATTACTTAATTTACTTTGTTCGGTAACAACTATAAAATTCTTTATACTGTTACAATGCAAACTGGCACTTGCTGTGTTAGTTGGAAATTTATAAATTCAACAAATTTAAATGGATATTTTTCATGAATTCAATCACGTTATTGTACGAGAAAATATGCAAATACAGCGATTCAATCAAAGGACTGGACAAAGACGAACTTCAAAATGATTTGGAAGAAATTTATGCGACCATCAAGTTCAAGTCGCAATCGGATGACAATTCTAAAGTGCTTACTAAAATGATCTTCAGCAAGGATTGTACGAGAGAAGATGTAGTTGCAGGGCTTACTAAAATTTTACAGGTTGTCTGTGAGCAGTTAAATGTTCCAATGCCTAAGAAAGCGTAACCGGTTTGAGAATTCTCAATATTATCGAATAAACTAATGTAGTTTTTCTAAGATGGCTTTTGCTTCACTATTTTTCTGAAATAACAGTGATACTTAATAGTCCTGAAATAAGTTGACACAAAAGTTGCCTTATATAATGAATACAGAAGACAGCGATTTAGCAGAAAGACTCAAAAGAATTACAGTTTATCGTTATAATCCATAGCAACTAAATCACCTGCTGATTGTTATAAAGCCGGTTTTACTTTGATTTTCGTCTTCATCAGTTCTATATTCTAAAATGTAATAATAGGTGCCATCCGGTATTGGTTCTCCTTTATAAGTAGCGTCCCATTCGTTATTGTAATGCTCATTTTTATAAATATTAATTCCAAACCTATTCCAGATAGTCAGGCTTGCGCTCTCATTTACAAATGGAATAACAAATTTATCGTTAACACCATCGCCATTAGGTGAAAATGCATTAGGTATAGAAAAACCATCAATATAAATATAAACCCATGCGCTGTCTTTACCTTTTTCATCACACGGTTCACAAACCTGGTATTGAAAACTATCTTTTCCTGTAAAGCCTGCGTTTGGTAAGTAAGTAATAGTTCCATTACTATTTATGGTAATAATACCATTTTTAGGATTCACCGAAATCGCTCCATCGTTACACAGCGTTAATGGATTATCCTCATATATCACATCGTTGTCTAAAATAGGAATGGTAACTGATGTATTTGGACTCGTGTTAGCTCTGTCTTCTGTTAATACTAAACCTGGACCGGTCTTTGCAATAAAGATACTTACATCATCACTTACCACAGGACAGATACCAATAGGATCATTAGTGGTAAGTCTTAAAACAACTTCACCTAAATATGTTGGAATAGGTGTGTACGTTACAAAATTAGGTGCAGAAGTCGCAGAAACATTGCTAAGTGATCCGTTTCCTCTAAAAATAGACCAAAAGGCAGTGCTTGCTGAACCACCTATAGAAGCACCTAAAAGCAACGCATTTTCCTGATTATTACATAATAAAAAATCCGTGCCTGCATTAACGGTTGCAGGCTCACTAAATGTAAGATTTATGGTATCTGTAGAAAAACATTTTTCATTATAGATTCTCCATACAAAACGATAATCACCGGTGATGATATTATTGATAGTGGTATTAGGTAAATCAGGTGCATTGATATTAGCTGTATTAGGACCACTAACTTGTATCCATTGGCCTTTATTATTATTATTAGAAGGTAAGTTGCCATTCATTGTTAATGTAGTTCCACAAACATTTTGATTAGTTCCTGCAATAGCGAGTTCTACATTATCAATTATGGTAATGATAACATCATCTGTTGTGGAGCTGCAATACGCACTTGAGATTGTCCAACGGAAACGATAAGTTCCAGGAATTAAACCAACTACTTGCGTAGATGGATTTGTTATTGAAATAAATGTTGGTGTGTTTGGTCCTGAGACATAAGACCAATTTCCTGTTGTACCTGTAATTGAATTGTTTGCGTGTAAATAAACATTACTAAACACACAAAAAGAATCGTCTGTACCGGCATTTGCTATATTTGGAGCAATACTATTATTTATCCTGATAGTATCTTTAGAAGAACAACTGCTATCATTATTTGTAATTGTCCAAACAAATTCGTAGTTGCCCGGATTTGTAGAATTTACTATAGTGTTAGCAGAATTAGGAGAAACAATATTAGCATTACCACCACTTATCTTTGTCCATTTTCCAGAACCGATTGTTGGTGTATTTGCAGATAAATTTACTGATGATTGGTTGCATAGATATTGATCTTCACCTGCGTTTGCAATACTTGGTGATAGTGCAGTCATCGCTAACGAAACAGTATCTTTCGTTGCAGAGCAGATTTCGCCGTTAGTAATTGTCCAAACATATTGATAGGTTCCAAGTGTATTGAATCCTGTAACAGAAGTTACAGGATTATTAATAGAAGTTATAGTTGTTGTATTGAGTCCCGAAATTTGTGTCCACGTTCCAATTCCTCTTACAGGTGTGTTGCCTGTTAATAATACTCTGTTGTAGCATACAGTTTGATTTATGCCTGCATTGGCTAAGCTTGGAATTGCATAATTTTCTACTCTTTTTACATCCGAACTTGAACAGGTTAAATTGGAAATCGTCCATTTCAAAATATAGGTTCCAGGTGCTGCATTTATCAATGTTGCATTTGGTGTATTGGCATCAGGTGAAAAGCGGCTTCCGGTTGGTCCTGAAATGATAGACCATGTTCCAACCTCATCACCAACAGGCAAACTTCCATCTAATCTAAAAGATGTAACATTACAATAAGAAGAGTCGGCACCGGCATTTGAATTTAAAGTGAATAAACCATTGTTTACAATGACATCATCATAAGTTGAAGGACAGCCAAATGCCGATACTGGTATGGTATACCTGAAAGTGTAAATATTATTTGAAAGCAATCCTGAAACACTTGCCTGAGAATTATTTGCAGGAATTTGTGTGATGATAACAGGCGGTCCGGAGATTTGTGTCCAAGTGCCTTTGCTGCCAATATTACCATTTAATGTTGTAGCACTCAAATTGCATAGATTTTGGTCATTACCTGCATTTGCCGGTAATGCAACTGTAATAAAAACATCATCTGTTGATTGTATGCAACCTGGTCCGCCACTTACGATCCATCTAAATTGATATTGTCCATTAGTAAGACCAGAAACGCTTGTATTATTTAAAAGACTGTTTGATATAACAGCAGTATTCGGACCGGAAACCTGTACCCATTGACCTCTGCCATTAATAGGAACTATAGCGCGCAGATTAGTGCTTCCAGCCGTTGCACCGCAAAGATTTATATCACTGCCTGCATTAGATACTGATGGTGGTTCTGACACAGAAATAGTTACATCATCAAAACTGGAATTACATGCACCATTGGATATTGTCCATCTGAAAACATAATTACCTGAAGATAAATTTGTAATGGTAGTGGTTGAACTTGCAGGTGATGTTATAACAGCACTTCCATCACCTGAAACCTGAGTCCAATATCCAATGCCTGAACCTGTTGAATTTGCCGTTAATGTGTGAATGCCTGAACAGATAGATTTGTCTGCACCTGCATTGGCATTAATAATTGTATCTGCTATGGTAATTAAAACGGTGTCTGTTGTTGTGTTTGAACATGCTGTTGATGATACTGTCCATATATACTGATAGTTTCCGGCTATTGTAGCAGCTACAGAAGTATTGTTTTGGTTTACATTATTTATTGTAGATGCCGGTCCTGAAAGTTGACTCCAGTTACCAATTCCTGAAAGTGGTTGATTGCCATATAATTCAAAAAGCAAATTTTTATTTAAGATGCATTGATTGGAACCTGCATTGGCAGCACTTGGTCCACGAAAGCTGTTAGTGCTTACAATTACTGTATCACTTAAGGAAACGTCGCATGAATTTGTTATAGTGTATACGAATACATAGTTTGTATTTGGTGAAGACAAGCCACTTACAATAATATTATTTGAGATATTATCAGGTTCAAAAGTTATACCATTTGCAGTAGTTGTCCATATTGCCGTTTCATCTACTCTGAAAGCGTTTCCATGCAATTCAATCGGAGAATTGAAACAAACTGTTTTATTTGCACCTGCGTTTGGTCTTGTAATAGTTGTATCAGGTATAATTACTGTAATGTCATCAAAGTTATCAGGGCAAGTATTACCACCTGAAATTGTCCATCTGAAAACATATTTTCCCGGAATCGTGCCTCTTACATCAGATATATAATTTTGTGGTGTCGGTAAAATAGCCGTATTCGGACCTGATATTTGGCTCCACATACCTGTTCCTAAACCAGTAGCAGTTGGATCATTGCCTGCTAATTGTGTTGAAATGGATGAACACGCAAAGTTTTGATCTGTTCCTGCGTTTGCAGTTACAGGTGATCTTGATACTTCTACATCTACGAAGTCATTAATTGATGGACAGCCGAATCCTGATGAAAAGTTTATCTCTATTCGGTAGGTTCCAGGCAAATTTAAACCTGCTATAATATTTGATATTCCATATGCTGTAGGATAAACAAACGCGCCGACAGGACCGCTGATGATTCTATATCTTAGTTGACCGCTTCCTGTAGTTCTTGTTGGAATGGTGACGGTTGTGATATTACATGGCAATTGAATATCAGGACCACCATTTACAGTTCCTTCTTCAAAAAGTGTGTAGCATACAGTACTGGCGCTGCTGCAACCTGTGCCAAAATTATTTATTTGGTAATTAAAGCAATAATTACCAGCTACACTCATACCGGTAACAGTAGTGGACGGATTGTTAGGTGTTGTTATGGTAGTTGGTGGTCCGCTTGTTTGTGTCCATTGAACAGTTTCGCCGGCGAATTGTGGAATATTTCCTGTTAAAGTAACTGTACCAACTAAACCACAAAATACTTTATTGACTCCTGAATTAGATGTCGAAACTTCCTGTGTTGGTGGAGGCACCGTGATAATAACATCATCATATCCATTTATACACGGACCCGATACAGTATACCTGATAACATATACACCTTGTATTAAATTGCAGATTCTTGTAGCAGGATTATTAATATTGCTGATTAAAGGAATACTTGGTCCGGAAATAAAAGACCATGTTCCAATTTGACCGTTGATACCTGTTCCGCCATTGCTCGCTAATAAATTTGTACAGGTGCTGAGAGAATAACATCCACTTAATGTTTGATCTGGACCAGCATTTATTGGTGATACGCCACCTGTATTTCTAATAACAACATCATCTGTAGATCTGCAACCATTCGCATTTCTGATAGTCCATCTTAAAGTTGTTGAACCTGCATTATTAGGTTCCAATTTAATGCCTGATGTTGGACTTGTAGGATTTAGTATAGTAATTCCTGCGAAATTAGTTGAAACAATTGACCATACACCTGTTTCATTTAAACCTAATGCATTTCCATATAAGTTAAAAATTTGGCTTGGACATAAGGTGGTATCTTTTCCTGCATCTGCAATTGTAAGCGGCAATACTGTAACTGTAACAAGATCTTCTGTAGTGGTGCCATCCAAACATTTTATGCTTAATCTGAAAACATAGGTACCTGCAGAAAAAGCATTTACAGTAGTTGCTAATGAATCAGGAGAATTTATGATTGTTGCGCTACCAGAAACCTGCGACCATTTTGGATAAATGCCCGATTGAAATAAGCCTGATCGTGATCCAAATAATTTAATAATTTCACCTTCGCATACAGATGCAGCAGTTCCAGCATTTATAGAGCAGTTTTGTGCCTCTAATTTTTTTATAGAAAATAATAAAAAGACGAATAGAAAGAAACAATAACGCATGTTAGATTTGCTTGATGAGTGCTTATTTTACTGCATTCATAAAGATAATGTACAAAATTTGCAAACGCTAAATATCAGTACCTTAAACTCGCTAATATTTTCCACAGGCGTTGAAACATAAAGAGATACACATTGGTGAAATTTATTATATTTTACATAAAGAAAAAGAAAACCATTAAATTTTTAATTACCAAACAACATAAAATAGAAAAAGCTGACTATGAAAATAGTCAGCTAAACTTGTAAAGTTTTATTTGTATTACCACGCAGAAGCTAACATGAATTTTTTTGTTATTTGCTCATCTTGATTGTTTAATGAAAATATCAGCATTTCATTAGAACTAATATTACCGGTATTGTAAGAATAAGTATTTGTTCCTTCCATGGCAACAATATTATTTGCTTCTAAAAGTCTGCCTGCTTTATTTAAAATATTTAAAGTTAATGATTGATTTTTAGGTGACTTGAAAGTTAAAGTGATTAGTCCGCCTTGGTTTTTTATTTCTGAAATATTAAGACTTGCAGATTGCTGTAATTTATTGATTCCAATAAAATCAGATTCCATAGTGTGGTTATCCTGGAAAGTAACTCTTACTTTATAGTAAACAACATCCTGTTCAGTGCTGCTTTGACATTTGTAATTGAAAGTTGCATTCTTGCTTTGGTCTGCACATTCCATAGGATGAACACTTGCTACATCATTAAATTGCATGTCGGTGTTTTTTGAGCTAACAATAGTAAAATAAGCTACCGCAGATGGATTGCTGACTTCCCATTGTAAAAAATCCGATTGGTTTTCTGAATAACCTTTCAGGTTAATGCTTTCTAAAAAATTTGTGTTGTTGCTGTTGTTGTCATTAGCATATGTATTTGTATACATAATAACTGTGAATACTGCGATCGTTATCACTTGCAATGTTTTTGTTGTGAAAGATCTTAACGCAGATAGGGTTCCGGTTTTGGTTTGATTAGGTTTCATGATAAAGGGTTTTATTTGTTAAAAATATTTTGAATTCATTACACACTATATTTCTACATTGTATAAATCATTAAAAGTTTTAAAATTATGTTTCTAATAGGGTTGTAGAAGATTATATTAATTTGGGTTCTTAGTATAAATTTCTTATGTAAAATTAAGATTGTTATAGCCGAAAAAAAATAGTGTGAACTATGATAAATATGTAGTGTTTTATACTACATGAAGTTAATTACGCTATAGATTTTAGCTAAATAAAAAGTATTGGATTTTTAGGAAATGAAAGAACTTTATGTTTTTGTAAACACAGTATTAATGAAGAGTATATTTAAAAATGAAAACAGCCTGTATTGGATTTTTTCTGCTTTTTATACTTCAAATCATAGCCAAGAATTATTTCATGTGTACCACTATTGATACTCGATAATTTTGACAAAGTATAATCATATGAATAACCGATCATTATTTGTTTAGTTGGCCAAAATTCAACCATAGCATTAAAGCTGCTTGGATTTGTCAGCTTTACTTCGTTATTTTTATTTCCAAAAGTTGTGTGGTATTGTACGCCAATATTTACTCTATCATAAAGTAACAAGCTTACATTGAAATCAAATGTATGCGGCACTTTCTGAACAACGCTTGCTAAGTATGAATACTGTGCCTGAGGACGAATTTTTACATGCTTTCCAAGTGGCACCATTCCACCTGCCATTAATACAACATGAGAAGTACGCTTTGCATCTGACACATCATCACCTTTGTTTGATAATTTACTTTTTATAAAATTAGGAACGCTTGCACCAAAGTAAAAATTTTCGTGATAGATGTATAAGCCTGCACCTACATCAGGTAATATTGCGTTTATATTTTTTAAGTATTTATCATCATTAGGATTAACGATTATAGCATCGGTAACATTTAATTTATACCATAAAATTCCGGCATTAACACCTATGCTCAACTTCACTTTTTTTCCTAAGGAAACACGGTAAGCATAAGTTGCATTAAATTGATTTTTTTGCTCTAATCCAAGCCTGTCATTTACAAAAAAGAATCCTATGGCAGATGCATCTTTTTTTAACGGACTATGAATGCTGAAGGTAGTGGTCTTTGGCGCGCCATCAATTGAATTGCCTTTTTTTGAAGCCCATTGATCTCTGTACAATGCGCGTATGCTTAGTCCTTCTCGCGAGCCTGTATATGCTGCATTCTGAGGCAATTTGTTATACATGAATTGTGTGTATTGCGCATCTTGTTGTGCAAATGCTGCTGTAATGCTGATTGTTGCTAAAAGTACAGCGGCGAGTACTTTTTTAATTAATTTGTTAGACATGTTTTTATGTTTTAGGGTTAGATAGGGTTGTTTAAATTGTCTTTTATCTTCTTAAATTTATAAAGCCATCTTTGGAAAGTTTATTGATATTGTCAGAAGAATATTTCAGCATATAGAAATAAGTACCATCAGGTAATGGTGAATCATTATAAGAGCCACTCCAATCATTTTTATAAGCATAACTTTTATACACTTCAATGCCCCAACGATTGTATACACTAAACTCAACATTGCCTTGTGCACATGGTATTTCAAAGAAATCATTAACACCATCACCATCCGGTGAAAATGAATTTGGAATAGTACAACCTTCAATTGTAATATATACCCAGGCATTATCATTTCCTTGAGAAAAACAACCGAGATTTAGTAAATCTTTTTTGTCTATGGTGTTACATAGTTTGTAATTAAAACTGTCAATACCTAAGTATCCTGTTACAGGTTTGTATGAAATAGTTCCGTCACCATTTACAATTGCCGTGCCATGTACAGGTCTTACTATTATTGAATTATTACAAAGCTTAAGTGTATCACCGATAAGTATTTTATCATTTTTTAATACATCAATATTTACAGAAGTATTCGGATCTGTTCGTGTAGTATCATTTACTGCATCTATAAATGAAACGGTTGAAGTAACAGAAATTGTAACTTCATCTGTAGCTACACGACAATTATCGTTTGAGGTAAGTCTTAAAATAACAAGTCCTGAATAAGTAGATGATGGCTGGAAAATTACACTTGATGGCGTATTGGTTGGAGCGATAGTGCTTAGCGTGCCTTCGCCTGATATTATTGACCAAGTGCCTATATTTGTAAAGCCATTTACATATGAATTTTTAAGTGCAATACCTGATGTTTGATTACACATAGAAATATCTTCACCTGCATAAACACTTACTGAAGAATTTACTGTTACAGTAACAGTATCTGTACTGAAGCATCTTTCATTATAAACTTTCCATATAAATTTATATGCGCCAGGAATCAAATTTGATATATTATTTGTTGGATTTTCAAAAGAAGAAAATGTTGCGGTATTTGGTCCTGAAAGTTGTATCCATAATCCTTTGTTTGTACTTAATGGTAAGTTGCCATTTAATGTAGTTGATGTTGTGCAGATATTCTGATCATTTCCGGCAGAAGTATTATCAGTATTATTTAAGATCACAATACTCACTTCATCAGAAGACTCAGTACAACTATAATTGGAAATCGTCCATAAGAATTTATACACACCAACCTTTAAACCTAAAGTCTTACTATTAGGATTGTTTGGTGCATCAAAAACAGCATTGCTTGGTCCTGAAACTTGCGACCATTTTCCAATTCCGTTAACAGGTTCATTTGCATGTAATAATACGCTATTAACAAAGCATAGAGTGTCATCAACACCTGCATTTGCAACTGTTGGCGTTGCATAATTGTCAATTCTTTTTACATCAGAGTTTACGCATGTACCATTTGAGATAGTCCATTTTAATAAATAAATTCCGTTAGAAACACCTGTTAATGCAGCGTTTGCTGTATTTGGATTTGGAGAAAATGTTGCACCTGTTTGACCTGAAATTATGGTCCAGACACCTTTTTCTCCAGTGCCAGGCATGCTTGCATTTAAATTAAAAGAAGCAGCATTACAATATTCATCATCATTACCTGCATTAGGAATCATAGTTGGTGAACCATTATTTACAACAACATCATCATAAGTAGATGGACAACTTCCAACACTACCAATTGTATATCTGAAAGTATAAGAAGTATTTGAAACTAAACCTGATATATTGGCATTCGGACTTCCAGCAGGTGTTTGTAAAATATTCGCTGTTGGTCCGCTTATTTGAGTCCAAGTGCCTGTACTGCCTGCATTTGCTTTCAGTTGAGTAGAAGTTAGATTACATAATGTTTTGTCGGTTCCTGCATTAGCTATTGCTGAAACAGTTATAAGAATATCGTCTGTTGATTGAGGACAAGCCGGACCACCACTTACAATCCATCTGAAAATATGTGTTCCGTTTCCAAGTTTTGAAACTAAGGCATTTGGTGAACTACTATTAGTTATTGTAGGATAACCACCAGAACCTGATACCCAAACCCATTGTCCTGTTCCTGATGTTGGAGCAGTTGCTTGTAAAGTTGTATTGGTAACATTATTACAAATTGTTTGATCAGCGCCTGCGTGAGCTGCAGAAGCCGCAGATGAAATATTTAAAAGCACATCGTCATAAGTAGAAGGACATGAATAATTGCTGATAGTCCATCTGAACTTGTATGTTCCGGTAGATAGATTTTTTACCAATGTAAATGGATCACTCATAGAATCTATAGTGGCATTTCCATCACCTGAAATTTGAGACCATTGTCCAATACCGAATGATGGTATATTTCCATTTAATTTTACTGAATTGCCGCATTGTGTGATGTCGGATCCTGCATTCGCAATCGTTGTGTTTCCTGAAATAGTAATGTTTACAGTATCTTTGGTGTCATTAGAACAACCATTCATATTAACTGACCATACAAATTTTAAATTTCCATTAGATACATTCGTAATATTTGTGTTGTGTAGAGATGGGTTTGTAATAGTTGCAGTTGGACCTTCAATCTGTGTCCAACTACCAATGCCTGATGTCGGAATAGTGGCATTAAGTTTAATGCTGTTTGTTCCTGAAGGCAAACATTGGTTAGAACCTGCATATGCAGTAGATGGACCTGAAGAAGTACTTGTTGTTATTTTTATAGAATCTGAAGTAAAAGCATTACACGAGTTCATGATTGTATATACGAATGTATATGTGGTATTTGCTGCAAGCCCTTGCACAGTTGGTTCTGCAACCATATTTGAAGGGAAAAATGTAATGCCATTAGAAGGTGTTACTGTCCATTTTCCTGTTTCATCTGCTCGGAAAAAATTACCATGTAAAGAAATAGGTGAGTTGAAGCAAACGGTTCTGTCAGAGCCTGCATTAGCTTTTGTAATAGAACTATCCGGTAAAATTACAGTAATGTCATCATGATTATCAGGACAATTATTGCCGCCACTAATCGTCCATCTGAATGTATATAAGCCAGGTATGGTTCTGTTAACATCGCAAATATAATTAGTTGGATTTGCTAATAATGCATTATGAGGACCACTGATCTGACTCCATCTTCCTGTACCTAATCCTGTAAGAATAGGATTGTTTCCCGCTAATTGTGTAGACGTGGAAGAGCAAGTGAAATTCTGACTTGAACCTGCATTAGAGCCTGTTGGTGTAACAGAAATGGTAATGTCAACAAAATCATTTACAGCAGGACATTCAGGACCAAATTGATAACTAACTTCTACTCTGTAAGTACCGGGAAAATTCAGTCCTCTGATTTTATTATTACTTTGAGCTACAGTAGGATAGTTGAAAGCACCGGCAGGTCCGTTTATTATTCTATACGATAAATAACCATAACCGCTTACTACTGGTGTTATGGTTGCTTCTTTTACATTGCAAGGAAGCATTTGATCAGGACCTGCATTTACAGTTCCTGTTTCGTATAATACAAAACGTATTTCACTATTGCCGCTACAGCCGGAACTCATATTTGTTATGGTGTATTTAAATGTATAAGCACCGGGTTTTGTCAAGCCTGTTACAGTTGTTGAAGGATTATTTGGTGTGAGTATATTAACAATTACAGGTCCGGAAGTTTGTATCCATGTAGGTGTTTCTCCTGCAAAAGAAGGATTGTTTCCTGTTAATGTGATTGTGCTGACACCATTACAAATAGCAGTATTCATACCTAATGCATTTCCATTCACAATAGGAACATTTTGATTTGGTCGCGGAACAACTACAGCCACTTCGTCGGAGCCATTAGCACATGGACCCACTACTGTATATCTGAAAATATATGTACCAGGACTTAAATTACAAACAACAGTTATAGGGTTATTGATTTGGCTGATCGCCGGAACGCTTGGACCGGAAACAAAAGACCATGTACCTAACTGGTTTCCAAAACCGGTGCCACCATTTGCAGCCACTAATTTTGTACAGGTAGTTGTAGAATAACAATCATCTAAATTTTGGTCAACACCTGCATTTACTGGCATTACACCACCACGGTTAGTAATAATCACATCGTCATAAGAACTGCATCCATTAGCATTTGTAATGGTCCATCTCAGCTTTGTAACACCGGGAAAACTTGGTGATAATATAAGTATGGAGTTCGGATCTGATGGTGAATTGATGGTAACTCCAACTCCATTAGAAATAATAGTCCAAAGTCCTGTTTCGTAAGGTGCGAGTGGTTTTACTCCATTTAAAGTGTAGCTATTGCCAGGACACAATGTGGTGTCTCTTCCTGCATTTGCAATTGTTTGCGGTAATACCGTGATAGATATGCTGTCTTCAGAGTTTATACCATCTCGGCATTTATTGGTTAATTTAAAAGTGTATGTTCCTGCAATGTATCCGGAAACAGAAGTAATTAAAGAATCAGGCTTTGCAATTGTTACATTCGGTCCTGATACCTGGCTCCATTTAGAAAATACATTTGGTGTAAAAAGTCCTGAGCGCGTACCATACAATTTCATGCTGTCTGATAAACAGATGGTTGTACTTAATCCTGCATTGATGGAACAATTTTGTGCCAGCAAAGTGTTTTTTGCTATAAACAATAGCATTAAACTGAGTAATAATTTACGCATAATTGGGGTTTTTTATGTTTATGAAATGAATTGATGCAGGCGCACCATATTCACACTCGGGTTTTCAAATAATAAACAAATGTAACTCACAAACTAAGCATAACACATAGAGAGAACTATGAAAAAGTTGTAGTATTTCATACTACAAAGCATGTAGTGGCAAGTACGAATGGAAATTTTTTCTAAATAAGGAAAATGAATAACGAACACGAATCACCATAATTCTTAATTACAGTGACTTAGTTATTCATTAAAATTTCCAATAAAATATTAAAAGGTAAACTAAGCTAAATGATGATCTAAAGCATAACGTGTTAGTTCGGCATTATTATGAAGTGAAAGCTTATCTAAAATTCTTGCACGGTAAGTGCTGATGGTATTAACACTTAAATAAATAGTTTCTGCAATTTCAGAAACTGTTTTTCCTGATGAGATCAGTTGTAATACCTGCATTTCCCTGTCTGATAAATTTTCATGTGCAGGATTCATGCTTCCATTATTATCCATATTTTCTGCCAGTATTTCTGCAATGGAAGCAGAAATATATTTTCGACCGGAAAGTACTTTATTTACAGCAATTATAAATTCTTCGGTAGCACTGTTTTTATTTACAAATCCTGAACCACCTGCTTTCAGAACCCTGATAGCATACTGCTCTTCGGGTTGCATACTCAACACTAATATAGGTGTTTTCAAACCTTCCGCACGAAGCTGCTTTAGTGTTTCTATACCATTCTTTACAGGCATTGAAATGTCGAGCAGTATCAAATCCCAATTTGTTTCATGCACTTTTTCGATGGCATCTATGCCATTGGTAACTTCAAAGATCTGTGCGGAAATGAATTCTTCACGTAATAGTTCTACCAAACCTCTTCGAACAATAGCGTGATCATCTGCAATTAAAATTTTTAACATGACATAGGTATTTTAAGTTTAACATGTGTACCGCATTCGGGTGCATTTTGAATTAAAATGTCACCTTTCAGCATAGTGGCTCTTTCTCTCATTCCAAGCAAACCGAAAGATGTTTTCTTATTTTTAGTGTTATCGTTGATTCCTATTCCATTATCATTTACTTCCAGGATAAGCATGTCGTTTTCGTGGTAAAGCTTTGCAATAACTTTATTTGCATCTGCATGACGAACAATATTTGTTAGCGACTCCTGGAATATCCTGAAGACAGCAGTATTTATTTCGTCAGAAAAATTATCTGATAAGCATGTTGTTGCAAACTGGCAAATAATACCTGTTCTGCGTTGAAATTCTACAGCTTGCCATTCAAGTGCAGCAATCAATCCTAAATCGTCTAAGATGCTCGGTCTTAATTCTAATGATATTTTTTTTACTGTTTGAATGGATTTATCAACTAAATAGATCATTTGATCTGTTTTCTTATGAAATAAAGGTGATGCAATATCTGATTTGTTTTTTAAAGACATAATATCCATCTTCAAAACACTAAGCTGCTGACCTAATTCATCATGAATTTCCCTTGCAATATGTGTGCGTTCTTCTTCTCTAATACTTTGAAGATGGTTGGTGAGCATCCTGATATCATCATATGATTGCTGTAAGCGATTTTCGGCGTTTTTTCTTTGAGTGATATCTTGCACAGTACCAAATAATAAGCTTGGATTGCCTTCATTATCATATTCCATTTCAGCATTGATAGAAACCCATCTTTCTTCTTTGTCGTGAGGTCGAATAATTTTATAATCATGATTATGTTTCGGAACTTCTTTGCCATATTTGATAGTTTCCCATACCTTTTCGATAAAAGGTTTTTCAAATTCAGGTGCAATAAGTGCTTTCCAGTTGTTAAAGTCTTTTATTTCTTCCGGTTTTAATCCTGACATTTCATCTACATTCTTTGAGCAACTCCAGATACCTTTTTTAAAGTCATAACTGTAATTTCCTAACTGCGCAATTTTTTGTGCTTCATTAAGTTGTCGCTCACTTTTTTCAAGTGTTTCAGAGCTAACAATTTGTTCCGTAATATCCTTAGCTATACCATAACAACCTATCATGACACCATCAACAATGATTGGCATATTTGTGATGTTTAAAGTATATTGCACACCTTTTGTATTTACGAATGCAGCATTGTAATTTTGAGGTGTACCTTTTTGCGATTCTTTAAAATGATACTTAACTTTCTCAAAGTCTTTAGGTATAGTTAATTGTAAAAAGTTGAGTTTAAATAATTCTTCTTTGGTACAAGCTGTCATCTTTAGTAAACTGTCATTTGCACTTATAAATTTACCATGCTTGTCTAAAGAATATACACCATCAGGATTTTGTTCGAATAAAGATTTATATTCCTGTTGACTTTGCTGTAGTTCTTTTTCGATCTTTTTTCTTTTACTGATATCTTTTACCTGAGCAATAAACTGTATCACCTTATTATCCTTGTCTTTTATAGCAGATACAGCTAAGAATACCCAAATAGTATTTCCATTTTTATGTAAATACCTTTTTTCCATGCTATAGCTTTTAATGATACCTTCTTTAAGCTGTTGCAGGAAATTTAGATCTTTTTCAAGATCTTCAGGATGTGTAATATCTTTAAAAGTGAAATTTTCAAACTCAGATTTCTCATAACCTGTAATGTTGCACATTTGCTGGTTTACGGCAATCCATTCTTTATCTAATCCTATTAGTGCAATGCCTATTGCCGAATATTCGAATGCATTCTTAAATCTTTCTTCTACAAATTTTACTTCTTCTTTTAATTTTACTTCTTTAGTAATATCCTGTATAACACCAAATATCCTTACACATTTGTTGTCTTCAAATTCGCTTTTACCAATTACCCTAACCCAGCCTTCATTGCCTTTTGATGTACACATTTCAAGGTTGAGATCAAATGAAGTACTTTCTTTAGCCGCGTTTTTTAAAATGCCTGAGATAATTTCTCCGCTTTCGCCTCTATAATAGTTAATTGCAGATTTCATATCAACTGTTGCTTCCGGCGGTAATTCTAAAATATCCTTAGTCATTTTTGATATGTAGATATTTTTGTCGCTTCCATTTATTTCCCAGCTGCCGATGCGTGCCGTTTGGTAAGTTTCTTCCAGAATATCTTTAGTGTGCCGAAGTTCAGCTTCTGCGTGCTTTTGTATGGTAATGTAACGGTCATTACACATTAATATAAAACCGAAACTTAGCATTAAAGAAGTGATAAAGTAAGACAGGTTAAGAATATCGTTCAGAATACTTTTGGTTAATAAATAATCTTCAATCTGTGGTGAAGATTGAAGGAAATATGCTGTGCGAAAGAGCATGATTGAGCCGCAAGCCCAAAATATGATACAGGTAAATATATGTGTAGGATTCGGCTCTCTTTTATATACCAAAACAAAGCTGCTGTTAAACATGGTTATCATGGTGCATACCGACATTACAATTACACGATTGCCGAAATGTGGTATTATGAAAGTAAAATAATAAATAGATATGGATGCTATAATAAGCGGTAGAATAATCAAGTAAGACCTAACCTTAACTCTCATAAACTTGCTAAGTATGTTGAAATAATATGATAAACTTGCTAATATCAATATGTTTGCAACAACAATAGAAAGTGCGTCTGGAATAACATCTCTCAACCCAATTAAAATCCATGCAGTGGCTTGAATTAGAGTGGCAACCGCCCAATTTCTTACTTCACGTATTTGCGACAAATAGCCGCGCGATACACTTAGCAAGCCAATGCTGATAATAAATGAGCTCACAAAATTGACGAACATGATCGTCCTCGGGTCAAGGTTCATATTTAAATAATTTAGTCGTTAATTCATTTGAATTATCATCTATTTCTCACATAAAAACCTGAAACACAGCCACGCTTAACCATAATTATTGCTAATTACGTGTTGATTACAAAAGAAAAATTGTAACTAATTCTTTTGTTGGGTTTGGTTCTTTGTTTCAGTTCTTTTACAAATAAAATTAATTTCTTAACATAATTTAAAAAAGCAAGACTTAAAGATTAGGGTTTTTATGACTTACTTGTAGTGTTTTTTCAAACAGTAAACGAATATACGATATTTTATTTATTTGTACAACACTTTGTTTGTCAACAAATTGTTTATTACTTGTTTTTGATATACATCAAACCTCAAATAATAAAGATATGAGTATCTGAGCAATTAAAAAATACTATTTCTTAGAGTTTTTATATTTTTACTACCAATGAATTTATTTCAACATAGAAATCGCTGGAAAATATTACTTTTTCTATTTGCGTTAAGTATTATTTTTTTTACATTATGGTATACTCAACGTTTAGCATCGTCTATTGCAAAAGAAGAAATAAAAAAAGCATCGGAAATTGCAGATGCGTACAAAATCCTCAACTCTAACACTACCGATGATCTTGATTTATCTAAAGCATTGGATAAAATAAAGTACAATACCACTATTCCTGTAATTTGGGCAAATGCTGCAGATGAAATTCTCGCAGAAAAAAACTTTGACTCAGTAAAAGTCAGTAAAGACAAAAAATATTTAATAAACCAGCTACGAAAGCTAAAATCCATCAAGCAATATATTAATATTCAGCTACCGGAAAATGAAACACAATTTCTTTATTACAAAGATTCAGATCTTTTAGTAAGTATTCGTCAGTATCCATTTTATGTATTGGCTTTGGTTGCCTTATTTTTTATTATCAGCTATGCGGCTTTCACTTCGGCAAGACGTGCCGAGCAAAATCAGGTTTGGGTTGGTTTGGCAAAAGAAACAGCACATCAGCTCGGTACGCCTTTGTCTTCCTTGTCTGCATGGATAGAAATTCTAAGAGAAAAGTTAAATACGGAAGACGATGATATGATGTTTGATGAAATGCAAAAAGACATCGACCGCCTTGTTTTAATTGCAGAACGTTTTTCTAAAATAGGCTCTATTCCTGAATTGCAACGCCATCGTGTAACAGATATTGTTCAAAATGGCATTGATTATATGTCGAAGCGCGCGTCCAAGAAGATTCATATTTTTATGATGAAAGATACAGACAGCAATATGATGGCGATGCTCAATCCACCTTTGTTTGAATGGGTTTTGGAAAACCTGATGAAGAATGCTTTAGATGCCATGGACGATACCGGTGAAATTCATGTGAAAGCCGTAGAACGTGATGGTTTTGTAACTATTGATGTAACAGATACCGGCAAAGGAATTTCCAAAAGCAATATCGACCAAGTGTTTGCGCCGGGTTTCAGTACAAAAAAGCGCGGTTGGGGTCTTGGTTTAACGTTGGCACGGCGTATTATCGAAGAATATCATCACGGAAAAATATTTGTGAAAGATTCTTCCTCAAAAGGAACAACGTTTAGAATTATCTTAAAAGCAGCTGAATAATAAATTATAGTGAAAGTGATAATGAAGGTGATAGTGTTTTATCATAAATGATATTAAATACTTAATTTTGCCATTAGCAAACTCAACCAATGAAAGTTTATTTCGATAATGCTGCGACAACAGCCATAGATGAAGAAGTTTTAGAAGCCATGATGCCTTATTTAAAAGAGCATTTTGGTAATCCGTCTACACAATATTCTTTCGGCAGAGATACGCGTGCAGCAGTAGAAGAGGCAAGAAATACGATTGCTAAGCTAATCAATGCATCGGCAGGCGAAATTGTTTTCGCATCAGGTGCTACGGAAGCCAACAACACAGCAATAAAAGGCGCCGTAAATTATTTAGGTGTTGAAAGAATTATCACTTCGCCAACAGAACATCATTGCGTAGAATACTCTATAGATTTTTGCAGAGATAATTTAAAAACAGAAATAGCCTTTGTTAAGATTGATGACAAAGGAAATGTAGACTTAGATGATTTGGAAGCTCTATTAAAAGCATCTGATAAGAAAACTTTAGTATCATTAATGCACGCAAATAACGAAATAGGTACTTTGTTAGATGTAGAAAAAGTAGGTGCTTTGTGTAAAGAACATCATGCGTTGTTTCATTCAGATACAGTACAAACATTTGCGCATTTTCCGATTGATGTGCAGAAAATGAATGTTGATTTTATGAGTGCAGCTGCACACAAATTTCATGGTCCTAAAGGTGTTGGATTTTTGTATATGCGCAAAAACAATAAAGTACAATCATTAATACATGGTGGTGGACAAGAGCGTGGTTTTCGTGCAGGAACAGAAAATGTGTATGGCATTGTAGGTATGGCTGCTGCTGCAAAAAAAGCGTATGCCAATTTAGAAAAAGATCGCGCATATATTCTTGATATTAAGAATTATTTCATTTCAAAATTGAAAGAAAATTTCAATGATATTGATTTCAATGGAAATATAGATGAACATAGTTTATTTACGGTGCTGAATGTATCTTTTCCACCAAATGATAAATCTGCGTTGCTGTTATTTATGTTGGATATGGATGGCATTTGTTGCAGTGGTGGCAGTGCTTGTGGTAGTGGTGCTTCTGCAGGTTCGCATGTAGTGCGTGCATTGAATAAAGATGAACACCGTGTTTCGATTCGCTTCTCATTTTCAAAACATAATACAAAAGAAGAAGTGGATTATGTGATTGAAAAATTGGGTAAGATTTTTGCTTGATTTCTGTATCACAAAGAACACAAAGTTTTTCACGGAGTTTCACAGAATACACGAAGAGATTTTTGCCAGCTTTCCTCTGTGAAAAAACTCAGAGAACTCTGTAATATTTACAACTCTTCAAACAAACCCAACTCTTTATTCTTTCTCACATTGTTCCAAAGAAAATATTTTCCGTTCATAGAAATATAAATACCAATTGGCAAGGTTTGCACAAAGGCTAATGCTGCACCTAAATTAAATAATCCATCAGAGCTGCCAAACTTATAAGGAATCATTGCGCCGGTAAGCACAATGGTTTTGTCTGTAATTTTTTCTGCTAATATTTTTGCAGTTTCTACCATCGTATCAGTGCCATGCGTGATAACGATTTTATCTTCATCGCATTGCACGCAGTTATGCGCAATAATTTCTCTATCGTCATCGGTCATCTCCAAACTATCAATCATCATTAAGGTTCTGATGTTCACATCGAGCTTACATCTTCCTAAGTCGAGCATTTCAGGAAGATGTGTATCTTCAAAAAAAAGTTTTCCGTTAAGTTCGTTATACTCTTTATCAAAAGTTCCGCCTGTGATGAATAATCGTATTTGCATGTAATAGTAGTAAGTGATAAGTATTAAGTAAAATTATGAAAATATCGACGACATTAATCTTCAACCACTAAAGTTCCCGGAATAGAATCATGCCAAAAAACACCATCTGTAAATAAGCAGCTAAATCGGTCGAAAGGAATCATTCTGCATAATAAACGACCAACACATTGTCCTAAGCTAAGTGAATGTCCATCTTTGGAAATTACTTTAGTTTTAGTAATAAATTTACCGATTGTTTTTCCAAATTTATATTCCATAAATATGTAGTAAAAAGGAAAAAATAATATGGCTGTTGTGCCAATCATATCTTCGCTTGAACTTGTAAAGTTGACAATGCCGGCTGTGATGGTAGCGATGACAAAAGATAAAAAGAATGCAATAATCAAATCCGTAATGTAGTTAATGAAACGTTTACCTAAATCTGCTTTTTTGTAGTTTATTTTTTTTTCAAAATCTAATAAAGTACTATCATTTGAAAGTCTAAAGCCGGACGTTGTTTTATAACCGGTATTCATGATAGTGATGTTGCCACAATAGATACACTTTACTTGTGTTTGAGTAAAATTTTCATAGCTGTTGCCGCCACATTTTTCGCAAGTATAAGAAGTCATGTTTTATATATTTAGAGTTGGTTAATCTTCAATAACCATTGTTTTAGGAATGGAATCATGCCAGAAAATTCCACGAAAAAGTATGCCGCTGACAAATTCAAACGGAATAAGAAACCTAAGTATAGAGCGCAATAAACATTGCATAAAAGTTAAGCGGTTTCCATCTATTGATATAACATGCGTTTTGGTGAAAATCTTGCCAAGCGTTTTACCAAAAGCAAATTCCATAATTAAATAATAAACAGGCAATACAATAAAAGCCGCAATCCTGTAAACATTCAATAATTCTGTCTGATTGTATTTGCTGTCCAGATCAGCAAGGTTTCCAATAACCATAATTATAATCACAATCGCAAACACATCTACAATATAATTCACAAAACGTTTTATCATTGGTGCCGTTTCGTAAGTTGTTTTTTCTTCTACGTTTAGTAAGTCTTTATCAGGTGACAGCTGAAATTCGCGCTGACCTTTAAAACCGGAATCGTGTAAGTTTAGATAACCGCATTGAAGGCAACGTGCTTGCGTATACGTCATTTGCTCAAAAGAAGTGCTGCCGCATTTTTCACAGATAAAAGATGAACTCATGTTGTAAAATTAGATTAAAATAACCACTTAAGGAACTTGAGAAACTTAAGTTTTTATAAAGAAAAGAAACAAATAAAAAGATAGCGAAGTTTCTTTGTTTTCTTGTTTTTAGAAAATATTTATTTTTTTTGTCTTGAGTTTCTTAAGTGGTTTGTTTTTTATTGTGTTAAATGCTCAAAATAAATTTCATGGTATCAACATTATCAGCATAATCCGATAAAGTTGGCTGCTGGCTCTTTCCAAAATCCAAATAATCTTTTCCAACAATACATTGTATATTTTCGTGTTCATCAATGATGAAATTATTTACATCATCAATACTTTCATAACGTTCAACATGCAGGCAGGAAATTGGTGAATGCAGGCTTTTATTTTCAACGATATTTATAAAATCAATGTCGATCAAAGGCGTTTGATTCATTAAGTATAACGTACGCTGATAATCGAGATTGTTCATGTATTGGTTATGTTGGTTTACATTTATGTGTTTCGATAAACCATCTTTTAAGCCGATCAATTCAAAATCTTTTGGAACAAATATCTTAGAGACATTTCTGCAGCCTAAACCAAAGTAATCAAAAATATCATTACCTAAATTTTCAATGTCTTCCAAAGTTTCATTTCCGCTTAAAATACCTATCGAGTTCCTGTTTCTTCGAATAATATTTTTGTATTTGTTGAAATAAAACTCGAAATGTTTTGCCGTATTATTACTTCCTGTTGCGATGATTGCATCAAAGTTTTCCAGCTTAAATTGAATAGAAACTTTGTCTTTGAAGTTAGGTTCAAATTCAACCAGTTTTTCTAAGATAAAAGGCAATAAAAATTTATCTTTTTCAGAAAGTTTGAGCTGTAATTTATTTCCCGAAATTAAAACACATAAAATATCGTGAAACGCAACCATCGGAATATTTCCGGCAGCAACAATGGCAATGGTAAATGAATTTTTAGGAGTAAGTTGTAAGTCGTAAGATGTAAGCCAATTCTCTAATTTTTCTTTATTTAGAAATTCGTTGGCGATATTTTGTAAAGCCTGATTTGTGTTTTCCTTGGTGAACCATGTATTGTAAATAAAGGTTTTATTTACAATTTCCTGCAATTCAACAGGATTTTCGAGTATAAAATCGCCTAATTTGGCAAAAGCTGCTATTCTGTCTTCGATGTTCATTAACTTAAAATTATTCGTTTTGTATGAGCAAATTGCTGTTCAATTTCTATATTTGTATAATAATTTACAAAAGTACAACAAATGGCAATCAGAATAACAGACGAATGTATAAATTGTGGCGCGTGCGAACCGGAATGTCCGAATAATGCAATTTATGAAGGTGGAATTGAATGGGCAATGACTGATGGAACCGGTTTAAAAGGCGAATATATTCTAATGACAGGTGCGCCGGTGAATGCTGAAGAAAAGCATAAACCTGTTGCTGATGACGTTTATTATATTGTAACAGATAAATGTACAGAGTGCAAAGGTTTTCATGAAGAACCGCAATGTGCAGCAGTTTGTCCTGTGGATTGCTGTATTTTAGATGAAGATAATGTTGAGTCTGAAACAGAATTACTTATTAAGAAAGAAAAGATGCACTTGTAAGGATTATTTTTTGTGCTTTTGGATTTTTTGTAATTCTTCTATCGGCTTTGTCTTTTAATCTTCCTGTATTAAACTTAGAAATAACCAAATGGTTTAAATTAATAAATGATATGGAAATTGTATCGATTTCAGTATCTATTTTTTGTAACCAAGCTTCTTCAAAATTTACATGACTTACATAAGTCATAAAATCTATTTTAAAAGGCACTTCACCATCACTAAAAACAATAGGTTTGGTAAAATCAAATGTTTTGATAAGATTAATAACTTCATCATCAATATTCAATATTTTTAGAGCATTTGTAATTTTATCTTTATTTTCATTAGTTGGCTCAATCCATAAATCAATATCACCGGTTCCTCTATGGTATCCATGAAAATTGACAGCATAACCACCAACTACCATATATTTTACATTAGCCTCATTTAATGCAATTACAACATCTTTTGTATAATTATCAAAAATATTCATTTATAAACTTTGATACTGAATAATTTTTATAGTATGTTTTTTTGGTAAATTATCAATATCAAAACCTGTTAATCTAAAATTCATATTAATTATTTTTCTCAATGCAAGCAGTAATTCAGAAGAAGATAGCATTGCTAATTGTTTTCTGCTGTCATCTTCTTGTTCTTCAAAAGAATTATAAAAAGTGATAGTTCGCTTCATGTATTAAAGTTATGATTTTTTTTTAATCCGTGTTTATTTGTGTAATTCTTGAAAAAACTTTGCATTCTTAACTTCTTAGCTTCTCTGCCTGTCGGCAGACAGGTTTGCTTTAAACCTACTCAAAATCCTTATACAACAAATACTTTTTACGAATTACTTTAAACTTAGCAAGTTGCGTTTTCCATGTTGCTTTAATTGTTTTTTCGTCCATTCCTTTTTCTATCTGTAAAGCCAAACTTGCTTTGCCTGATAGTTTTACAAAAAACGAACTAAAGAAATTATTCTTATTTTTAGATTGTTTGTAAGCATTCAAAACATAGTTTAAAGTAAATTTCTGCTTTCTCAGGCTATCTAAAGAAATCGTCGTTAAATCATAACCGTTGCATTTTTTATCCAATAATGGTGGTGTTTTTGCACCAGGCAAACTTTGTGGCGTAAATGAATAGGGCAGATTTGCAGAAAATTCATCACTGCCATAAATCTGGAAAGGTTTATCGGTGCCGCGACCTAAGCTTACATTCTTCGTGCCTTCTAACAAACAAATACTTGGATACAAATAAATAGCAGTCATGTTTGGTAAATTCGGTGATGGTTTTACAGGTAAAGTGTAAAAAGTTTTATGATCATAATTCAGGCAGGCAACAATTGTAATATTACATTGTAGTTTTTTTGCCAGCATTTTTTCACCGTTCAGCATTTTTGCATATTCACCAATCGTCATACCATGAACAATTGGAATAGCTTGCATACCAACAAAGCTTCTGTATTGCGTATCTAAAGTTGGTCCATCAACATAATGTCCATTTGGGTTTGGTCTGTCTAAGATCAATAACGGTTTCTTGCTTTCAGCACAACTTTCCATCACGTATTGTAAAGTAGAAATATAAGTGTAAAAACGCGCGCCAACATCTTGTATGTCAAAAATAACTAAGTCCAGATCTTTTATTTGGCTGGATTTTAATTTCTTATTATCGCCATACAAAGAAACAATCGCAACATTAGTTTTCGGATCAATATCATTATTTACGTGTTCGCCTGCATCAGCTGTACCACGAAAACCATGTTCTGGCGCAAATACAGTTTTTACATTTACACCAAGACTAATTAATGTATCTAACAAATGCGTATTGCCAACAATAGATGTTTGATTGATGACCAAACCAACAGATTTTCCTTTTAGTAATGGTAAATACTGATCTAATCTTTCTGCACCAACGATCACATTTTTTGCTTCAATAGAATTTGTAATAAAGAAGCAAGCTATAAGAATGGAAATAATTTTTTTCATAGGATAAAGTTGTTACAAATATTATGCTAAAGATGAAAATTGATGTTGGTAATACAAAAGGAAAGAAATACTTTTGGTGTTAATAACTTAAATGAATCTCGAACTCTTCATAGCCAAACGTTTAGCCTTAGGTGATAATAAATCGTTTTCGCGGTTTATTGTTCGTATTGCGGTCGTTGCCATTGCTTTGAGTGTAGCTGTGATGATCGTTTCTACTTGCATGGTTTCCGGTTTTTCTAAAGAAATAAAAGAACGCATTTTTGGATTTTGGGGCGAGATTCACATCACTTCTTTCGATAATAACGAATCTTTCGAATCAACTTCACCAATAAAAAAAGAACAGGTTTTGTTAGATAAGCTACGCAAAGCGAAAGATGTAAAGAACGTTGCGCCGTTTATTATTAAAGCTGGAATTTTAAAAACTAAAACCGAAATCGAAGGCATTGCGCTAAAAGGCGTTGATAAAAGTTATGATTGGAAAATCATTCAATCATACATTAAAGATGGAAAATTAATTGAGTTTAAAGATACAGTCGCAAGTAAAGATATTTTGATTTCGCAATCAACAGCTAATAAATTAAAACTAAAAGTAGGCGATAAAGTCATCGCTTATTTTATTAAAAAAGAATTAACTGCGCCAATCGGTAGAAAGTTTGTTGTTAGTGGAATTTATCATACAGGTTTAGAAGAATACGACAAGCAATATGCGTTGATTGATATTCAGGTGCTGCGAGAATTAAACCAATGGCAACCTGATGAAGTAGCTGGTTATGAAGTTCGCCTCAATGACATGAATAAAATGGACGCTTTTAAAGACTCTGTATACTTAAAATATGTCGACCAAAAAGTGAATGCAAAAACCATGAAAGATATAAATCGCAATATTTTTGATTGGCTTGATTTGCTGAATTTAGATGGTTATCTAATTTTGGGTTTTATGATCGTGATTGCTGTGCTGAATATGATTACGGCGTTAATTATTTTAATCATCGACAGAACAAACATGATTGGTATTTTAAAATCAATGGGTGCAAATAATCAATTAATTTCCAAAGTCTTTATTTACAATGCAGCATACATTATTCTAAACGGATTATTTTGGGGAAATCTAATTGGCTTAGGAATTTGTATCATTCAGCATTTCACAGGAATCATAAAACTCAATGAAGAAAATTATTATTTATCAGTCGCGCCTGTTTATTTTAATATACTTGGAATCGTCTTCATCAATATTGGAACGCTGTTTATTTGCACTATAATTATGTTATTGCCAACCAGGTTAATAAGCCGTATTTCACCAATGAAGGCAATACGTTTCGAATAATGCTAAGCTATTATTCCGAACTTGTTTCGGAATCTATATCTCAAATCTCATCTCTATTTCTTATATTGGTCAATGTTTCAAAAAATCTTTAAATGGAAATGGATTATTTCAGCGCTGATATGTTTTCTGCTGCTGAATATCTTACCGGTTTCATTCATCGAAAAATATTATTCTAATGGATTTTTCTTGTTTATCAGGAAATTCTTAGATAACACATTTGGACTCTTACCATTTCCATCTTACTATGTCTTTTTAGCATTTTTATTGATTGTTATATTAAATTGGTTTCTCCATTTCTTTAAAGAAAAGCCACAGCCATTTTTGCAAAGATTATTCAAAATATTTTCTTTTGTTGCCTTCTTAATTACATGGTTCTTTGTTTTTTGGGGTTTTAATTATGGAAGAATTTCTCTGGAAGAAAAATTGAATTTAAATATTCAGCCATTATCAGAAACAGCATTAATAGCAGAAACGAATGCAACCATTCAACATATTTCGGAAATAAGAAACAGTATTCAACATGACACAAATAATATTCCGCAAATTGTTTTTGTAAATAATATTGAAAACAACAGCAGAAGCGCATTAAATCATTCTTTAAAACAATTTGGATATAATTACAGTGATAAAATTCGTGGACGTTTTGTGTTTGATGACATGTTGTTGATCTTCAGTATTGGCGGACAATATTTACCTTTCATAGGTGAAGGAAATGTAGATGATGCGGTATATTATTCTAAAAAACCTTTTTATGTAATGCACGAAATGGCACACGGCAATGGCTTTACAGAAGAAGCCGACTGCAATTTTTTATCTTACATAAGTTGTATTAGATCTAATAATCTATCTATACAATATAGTGGCGAATTAAATTATTTATCTTATTTATTGCCTGAGTTACGAAGCAGAAATATCGCAGCGTATGATAGCATTAAAGCTCAAATGCCTATTGCCCTAAGAAAAGATCTACAAACAATAAAAGAGTATTACGAAAAGCATACTTTTAAGATAAGCTTCATCGGTGATGCCATGAATAATATCTATTTGAAAATAATGGGTGTGCATGATGGTGTTAAAAATTATGATAAAATGCTGCTGTTAATTTATGCTTGGAAACAAATTGATAAATAATGTCAATAATAATTTAAAATCCTGAATTTAAAATTTATAAATACAAAGAATGATATTAGAATATACCAATGTTATAAAGTGTACGAAAGAAGAAGCATGGAAATTAATTACAGATATTGAACGAAGACCGGATTGGATTCATTTCATGGAAAAATGCTATTGGTTAGAAAAAAGACCAGGTTTCGTTGGCTCTACTTATCAGGAAAAAGAAGTCTTTTTAAGCTTTCATTTAAATGTAAAATATACGGTTACCGAATTTATAGAATACGAAAAGATGAGCAGCAAATGCGATATGTATCCGTTTCATCAGCTTATAGAAGTAACCATGAAAGACAATGATAACGGAACCATTTTCACAAAATTAAAGGTAGATGCAAATATTGGTGTATTAGGATTGCTTCCAAAAAGCATCATAAAAAATAAGGTTGATGCACTTATATTACCATTTGTAGCCAAATTCAAAGAAATTTTGGAAACAGAATCTGTATTACGATAAGGATATTTAACACATATTTTACTGTCTTTTTTCATTCAGGATACATCAGCATTATTATTTTGGTTTAACTTTGTTATAAAACTTAACTTAGTTAACTAAAAATGCCGGTTAAAGAAAGAAGAAGAAGAGAAAAAGAGGAATTGCGTCAACAAATATTAGACGTTGCAAAAGATATTGCAGCAAATGATGGATGGCAAAATGTAACTATTCGTAAAATCTGCGAAAAAATTCATTACACAGCGCCGGTTATTTATCAGTATTTTGAAAGTAAAGAAATGATCCTTCAATCTTTGCGCCAAGATGGTTTTCTCCATATTTTTAAAATGTTTGAAGAAGTTAATCTGAAATATAAGAAACCTGAAAAACGTTTATTTGAATATGGATTAACTTGGTGGAATTTTGCCATGAAGAATACAGAATTATATCAGGTGATGTTCAACCTGCAAGGAGCAATCTGCGTGCAAAATGAAGTGAACATGAAAGTGCATAACAACGTTATGGAATACTATCATCCTGCATTTTTCCTGATCAACCAAAAAGCAAACAAATCCGAAACTTTCCAGCTCGAACTTACAGATAATCTTATAGCAATCATACATGGTTTTATATCCATGAAGATTGCCAATAAAGTTAAATCAGGAAACGATAAAGCAGCATTAGTCTACAAAAATGCGCTGCAAAGATTTATTCAATCAATACACGATATAAACACGAACCAATAAAAGATATAAAATGAAAAAAGGAAAAATAATCTTCGGAATATTATTGATATTGCTAATTGGCTGGCTGGCTTATGTGAAGCATACTAAGAATAAAGAAGCCAAAGCTAAAATGGCACCTGCAGGAAAAGGCGGACCACAAACATTAATGGCTTCTGGTTTTGTGGTAGAATATTCAAAACTATCCAACGATTTAAGTGCAAATGGTAATATTTTAGCGCAAGATGAAGTGCAATTACAACCCGAAGTTTCAGGTCGTGTAACGTATTTAAATATTAAAGAAGGTGCTGTTGTATCTAAAGGAACATTATTGTTGAAGATCAATGATGCTGACTTACAGGCGCAAGTTGCAAAATTAAAAACTCAAATAAAAATCGCACAAAGTAACCTGACAAGGTTAGATGAATTGCTAAAGATAAAAGGTGTTTCACAAGCTGAATATGATGCTGCTGATAATGTCTTAAACAATATTAATGCAGATATACAATTGCTGAATGTGCAAATTGCTAAAACAGAATTACGTGCACCATTTACAGGAAAATTAGGCTTGCGAAATATCAGTTTAGGTGCTTATGTTTCTTCTGCAACAGTAGTTGTTTCTTTGCAAAATGTGAGTCAGTTAAAAATGGATATTTCAGTTCCTGAAAAGTATGCAGGTGTTATTCAAATTGGTGATGTAATGCAATGTAATGTAGCAGGAATTGATGCACCATTCGCTGCAAAAGTTATAGCGTTAGAACCAAGTATTGATGAAATGACACGTAACTTGAAAATTCGTGCTGTGATACAAAATCCAAACTCTAAATTAGTGCCTGGTGCTTATGTAAAAGTGCAGTTGAAATTAAAAGAACAGCCAAATGCCATCATGATTCCAAGTAATACAGTCATTCCTGACGACAGAGCGATGAAGATAGTGATAGCTGACAGCAGTAAGGCAAAATTTGTAGCAATAGAAATCGGTACGCGTACAGAAAAAGAAGTGCAGGTTATAAGTGGTCTTAAACCTGGTGATACGGTATTAACAACAGGCTTATTGCAGGTAAAACCTGGTATGACAGTGAAGTTTACAAAGACAACAACAAGATCAACAGTTCAATAAAATTTAATGAGATCAATTAATTCTCTAATTTATCAATTCAATAATTAAATAAAAAATGGGTTTACCATCATTAAGTTTAAGGCGTCCGGTTTTTGCGATAGTAATGAATGTTATCATCATACTTTTTGGTGTAATCGGATATACTTTTTTAGGTGTCAGAGAATATCCATCTATCGATCCACCGGTGATTACGGTTCGTACCAACTATACAGGAGCGAATGCTGATATCATAGAATCGCAAATTACAGAGCCTTTGGAAAATGCTGTGAATGGTGTGCAAGGTATACGTACAATTTCTTCTGCAAGTAATCAGGGTTCATCAAATATAACTGTAGAGTTCGATTTGTCTGCCGATTTGGAAACTGCCGCAAATGATGTGCGTGACAAGGTTTCGCAAGCTTTGCGATTGTTGCCGCAAGATATAGATGCGCCGCCGGTTGTATCAAAAGCTGATGCGAATTCTGATGCCATAATTTCAATGACTGTTCAAAGTAATTCTAAAAATGTTTTAGAGTTAACGGATTATGCTGTGAATGTTTTACAGCAACGTTTACAAACCATTCCTGGTGTAAGTACGATTCAAATTTGGGGTCAGAAAAATTATGCGATGCGTTTATGGTTCGATCCGCAGAAATTAGCAGCTTACCAACTAACTGCTGTCGATATTCAAAATGCCTTAGATAAAACAAATGTTGAGTTGCCTTCAGGAAAAATATCAGGTGTAAATACAGAGTTAACCGTAAATACATTAGGTAGAATAAATGCTGAAGAGGAATTTAATAACATGATTATTAAAGATGTTGATGGTAAAACAGTGCGCTTACAAGATGTTGGATACGCTGTGTTAGGAACAGAAAATTTTGAAACCAGCTTAAAAGAAAGTGCAGTAGGAATGGTGGCTTTGGCATTAGTGCCACAACCAGGTGCGAACTATGTCGAAATATCCGAAGAGTTTTATAAACGCTTGGAAGAAATAAAAAAAGAAATTCCTAAAGATGTGGTATTGAATGTGGCTTTGGATAATACCGTGTTTGTTAAAAATTCCATTTCAGAAGTAAAAGAAACATTATTGATCTCTATCATCTTAGTAGTGCTTATTATTTACTTGTTCTTTAGAGATACAATAATTGCCATACGACCATTGTTAGATATTCCGGTTTCCTTAATTGGTGCGTTTTTTATCATGTACATCTTTGGCTTCACAATAAACGTACTAACCTTGTTAGCTATCGTATTAGCAACAGGTTTGGTGGTTGATGATGGTATTGTTGTAACCGAAAATATCTTTAAGAAAATAGAGCAAGGCATGCCAAAAATGCAGGCAGCACGCGAAGGCTCGGAAGAGATATTCTTTGCCGTGGTGTCAACTTCCATCACATTGGCAATTGTGTTTTTGCCAATTGTTTTCATGCAAGGTTTCGTTGGTAGTTTGTTTAAAGAATTTGGAATTGTAGTAGCAGGTGCTGTGTTGATTTCTGCATTTGTATCGTTAACATTAACACCTGTATTAAACGTTTGGTTAGGTAAGAAAGTACATACAAATTCATGGTTCTACAATAAAACAGAACCATTCTTCAAAGGATTAGATGATGGCTATAAAGACATACTTACTTCTTTCATGAAGACAAGATGGGTTTCTTTTATAATCATTTTAGCTTGTTTTGCATTAATTTATTTAATTGGAAAAGGCTTGCAATCAGAGCTTGCACCAATGGAAGACAGAGGTGCATTTCGTGTGCAGATTACAGCACCTGAAGGAACAGCTTACACAGCCATGCAAAATTATGTTGACAGAGTTACCGAATTTGTAGTGGATTCTGTTCCTGAACAACGTATTGCCTTAAGTGTTACTTCACCAGGCTTTGCAGGCTCAGGCGCAGCAAACACGGCCTTCATGCGTATTCGTTTAAAAGAAAAAGATGAAAGAGGCAAAACACAAGATGAAGTAGCACAATACCTGCAAAAGAATTTCTCTAAGTTCAATACAGGTAAAGCATTTGTTATACAAGAGCAAACTATTTCTGTAGGTTCTGCAAGATTTGGACAACCGGTTCAGTTTGTAATTAAGAATTTTAATTTTGATAAATTGCAGGCAGCAGTTCCTAAATTTATGGAAGAAGTTTCCAAAAGTCCTGTATTTGTTGGTTATGACGTGAATCTGAAATTTAATAAACCTGAAGTTGATATTATTATTGATAAAGAAAAAGCAACTTCTTTAGGCGTGTCTGTTCAGGATATTGCACAAACATTACAGTTCTCTATGAGTGGAAGGCGTTTTGGCTATTTCTTAAAAGATGGAAAACAATATCAGATCATCGGACAAAATTTATACAATGAACGTAACAAACCAGAAGATTTGAAAGACATCTTTGTTCGTAATAATACAGGAAAATTAATTTCGTTAGATAATGTGATAACGATAGAAGAATTAGCGAAACCACCACAGCGTTATCATTATGATAGATATAAATCAGCAACCGTATCATCAGGTTTAGTGCCTGGAAAAACAGTTGGTGATGGTATTAAAGAAATGGATCGTATTGCTAAAAAAGTGTTAGATGAATCATTTACAACAGCACTTGCAGGTTCTTCGAGAGACTTTGCAGAAAGTTCATCAAACACTATGTTTGCATTGATCTTAGCATTAGTATTGATTTACTTGGTATTGGCTGCACAATTCGAAAGTTTTGTAGATCCATTTATTATTATGATCACAGTACCATTAGCATTAGCAGGTGCTTTATTGTCACTTTGGATATTCGGTCAAACACTTAATATTTTCAGCCAGATCGGAATGATCATGTTGATTGGTTTGGTAACTAAGAATGGCATTTTAATTGTTGAGTTTGCCAACCATCAAAGAAAAGAAGGTATGAGTAAGATAGACGCGGCAACACATTCGGCAGCTATGCGTTTACGTCCTATTTTAATGACAAGCTTAGCTATGGCGCTTGGTGCTGTTCCTATTGCAGTAGCATTTGGTGCCGGTTCAACAAGTCGCGTATCATTAGGTATTGTTATTATCGGTGGTATCATGTTCTCATTGATATTAACTTTGTTTGTAGTTCCTGCAATGTATTCACTCATGTCAAGAACAAAAGATAAAGAAGTTGTAGAAGAAGTAAAAGAAGAAACTCAAATAGAAGATAAAAAAGAAAATGATGAAAATATTTCATAAAATATTTATTGTAGTAGCTCTATTTGTAGCAACACAAGTACATGCACAACCACTCTTAACGCCTGAAGACGCAGTAGCTTTAGCCGTTGCTAAAAACTATGATATTATAATTGCAAAAAATGATGCAGAGATTGCAAGAATATATAATAACAGGGCAACTGCAGGCATGTTGCCTATTATCAATATTACAGCAGGCGATGTCTTTAACCTAAATAATATCAATCAAAAATTTACAACAGGACAAGAAGTACAGAAAAATTGGGTGCCAGTTAATTCATTCAACACAGGTTTAAATTTAAGCTGGACAATTTTTGATGGATTTAGAATGTTTGCGGCAAAGGATAGATTAGCAGCTTTACAGGCAGTAGGCGAAATACAATTAAAAGATCAGATTCAAAATACGGTTTCACAGGTATTAAAATCTTATTACGATGTGGTTCGTCAAAAGCAACAGATAAAAGCATTAAATGAATCCATGCAGATTTCAACGGAACGTGTAAACTTATCTCAGAAAAAATTTGATGTTGGCTACAGCGATAAAACACCTTTATTACAGGCAAAAGTAGATTATTCATTAACTCAAATAAACATCATAAAACAAGAAACAGTTTTAAAACAATCTAAGGTAACATTGAACCAGCTGATTGGAAGAGAAGCAAATGTTGAATATGATGTTTTGGATACTATTCAGGTTGAATACAATCCAAACTTAGATGCTATAAAAGATACAGTATTGCAGGAAAATTATTTAGTGAAGTTAGCGAAGAAAAATATAGAGATCGCAAAGCTGCAACATAAGGAAATTAACTCTCAACGTTTGCCACAGCTCAATTTTAATACAGGTTATTTATTCACGCAAAATAATAGTAAAGCAGGATTGCAATTGTTCAATCGTTCGTATGGACCGATGCTTGGCTTAAATGCTGTGATACCAATATTTACTGGTGGTATGGTGAAAAAGCAATTGCAGGCATCTGCAGTTAATATTGCTACACAGGAAGTGCAATTGAACAAAACTAAGAATGATTTGGATGCAGGAATATTAACAGCGTATCAAAACTTTGATTATGCTTCTAAGATATTAAAGATGAATGAAGACAATGTAAAAGTTGCGCAGGAAAATGTTCAGATTACTTTAGAACGTTTTCGTTTAAATCAGTCTAATTCATTAGAAATAAAAGAAGCGCAAAGCAGTTATGAAGATGCACTTTATAATGTGATCTTGGCGCGCTATGATGCTAAAAATGCAGAAATTGAACTGAAAAGATTAAGCAATGAATTGATAAAATAATCTATTTCGATTTTATTTTTAAGACTTTTAAAATTTCCTTCGCATTCGTTTCTTCATCAATAGTTTTGATGTAGTGTTTGCTTTGATCAAAGAAAACTAAGCATGGAAAACTCGAATATTTAATTTGTTTGGTCAATGAATAATCAATTTCCTGACCGACAAATACATCTGCAAAGGAATTCAGACCATTATCAAAATAAAATTTTCTGATAGAAGACAAACTCTCAAATGAAGTAAGTATAAATTGAGTTTGCCTGAATTTTTGGATGTTCTGCAAAATGCTTTTTATGGTGCGTTCGCAATGGTCGCAGGTTGGACTGAAGTTTACAAAAACGGTATTCATACTGTCTTTAAGGTCTTTGTTGGTAATGTAATTAACACTATCCATTTTTAAGATATTCAATTCAGGAAAAATAATAACTGCTTTTTCCTGAGCAAAGGAAGCATGTATATATATGCAGAAAAGAAAAGAAATCGTAAATACCTTTTTCATTTTATCAATTAATTGATCACTAAAAATAAATATAGTGTGGATTTTTCAAATATTTTTTATGATTTGAAAATATCATATCACTTTTAACATTTTTGTCATTTATAGATTCAAATCTACCGTTTAAGTGAAAAAACCGACCGTTTACTAATTAGATTTGACAATTTAAAATACTTTAATCATTTTTGTAATGTTAAAAGTAGTAAAGCATAAGTTAGAAATTTGAGAAATAAGATGTTAAATAACATTAAATAAATTTCCTTTTTTATTCTTATGACTAATAAGTTTCTTTTTTAATAAAGATTCTTCGTCTAGATATATTCCCTAAAATTTTATTGTAACCAACTTTCTGTAATAGTTATTATTGCACGATTGTTTAGATTTTTTTAAATAACCATAAATATTTTAAACTATGAAAAACATTTTCTTCATAAAACAGTATTATCCATAACATATCTTCATTGAGCTACGTGTCCAATGATTATTGATATCACAGATCATACCTGATTTTACAAATTGTCCCCAACAATTTTAAAAGACTACTGATATAACGAAAGTTATAATTGTATTTCAGCCAATATCGCTACAAAGCGAGTGCAGGATTTGTATGCTTATTAGCCAAGTATAAAATTGATTAAGCCTGCTTAGTTTTTTATTTAAATTATTAAATACATTATTTATATGGAAAAATATTTAAGTCTGTTTGTTGCGATGATAGTTTTTACTGTCGTTGTTAATGCGCAAAACCAATCTGATAAAAGTAATAGCGTAAAAAAAACTTCGCTCTTAGAATTATCTATAGCAGAAAATAGTCAGGCACCAAATACAGATAAAGTGCATACTTATCTTCTAAAAGTAACCAATAAAACAGGTAATGCAATTTCTTCAAAGATTGATATATCTAACATAGCATGTGCAAATGACAAATCAAATAACGTGTCATTTCAACAAAATATATCTTGGACAAATCCTGAAGAAGCACAAAAGGCTACGAATGATGATAAGGCAAATTTTATTGTTCAACCAAATCAATCTGTATCATTTTATGTCAGCCTGATCAGACCTGATGATGCAGTATTAAACAGTTGGAATTGTTCTGAAATTAAGCTGCTTGGAACAGCTAAAGATATGGTGTCCAACATAATTGTAATTGAAACTTTTATACCAAATCCAAAAGATTTTAGATAATACATAAATATACTTGATATGAGTAACTTAAATAAAATATGGAAAGTTTGTGTGTGTTGTGTGGCATTATTGACGATAAGCCAAACAGGTCTGTCGCAGGTTACAACACCATTTGCTCCAAGATTTTCAGATGGAATATTTGGTGATTTCCTGACGATTGGAAATAACATGCTGTCAACAACAGCAACCGGCAGCTATACAGGAACAGCAGGCAATCACAACTTAACCACCGTATTTGTTGATATAGACAGCGATAATACAACATTCAATTCAAGTAGCGCAAGTATTAAAAGTCCATACGCACCGGATACTTGTATAGGAATAAAGAAAGCATATTTATATTGGGCTGCTGCTGATTTAGAAGAAAGTAATTCAGCAAACGAACCTAACTGGAATTATGATCAGGTAAAGCTGATGCTTCCGGGTTCCACAACTTACACAACATTAACTGCCGATAACGTTATTTTCAGAGGACGTACCACACATTTTGTGAATGATCCTTATGTTTGTTTTAAAGATATTACATCTTTAGTTTCGGCATTGCCAAATCAATTCGGAAGCTATCAGGTAGCCAATGTTCGTGCTAAAAAAGGTTCGTTAAATCCGGATCATACAGGCGGAAATGTTGGAACATCAGGTGGCTGGCAAATTGTCTTTGTGTATGAAGGTGTGGAAACAGATCCACAAGGTAATTCTTTCTTACCTGCAAAATTCGTAACTATATTTGATGGATATGCAAATGTAACATCAAGTCAGAATAACTTCAATATAAATATTAATGGATTTCAGACACCACCGTTTGGTGCAGTACAAACTAAAATTTTATTTGGTGCGTTAGAAGGTGATAGAGACCTTACAGGAGACCGATTTCAGATTCGCAATGTAGCAAATAATTTTGTTGATCTATCAACCGCAAACAGACCTGTAGATAATTTTTTCAATAGCCGTATTACTAATAATGGCTCTGATATTTTAAGCAGAAATCCTGCAAGCACAAATACTACAGGATTTGATGCAGGAATTTTTATGCTGAATAATCCATCTAATACAATAATTGCCAATAGTCAGACATCTGCTGTATTCAGATTAACTTCTAACCAGGAAACCTATGGTTTGTTTATGGTTGGATTTTCTACAGATGTACTTGCACCAGATTTGTCACCAATGTTACAAACTTCAACACCGTCAACAGTTAATCCTAATGATGTGATTTCATATACCTTTAATGTTGAAAATAGTGGAAATGATAATGCAAGAAATGTTGTAATACGTGACACGCTTTCTTTTGATGTTGATTTAGTAGAACCTATTGCTCCTTTACCTGCAGGTGTTACTTATTCGTACAATGCAGCAACACATATCCTTCAATTCTTTATTCAGGATGGATTAGCAGATGTTAATGATCCAATAATTAGTATTTCATATCAGGTAAAAGTAAAGAGCGAATGCAGCTTTTTAACCTCAGCTTGTCCGTCAGATATTGTATCACAGTTAACAGCAACTTACATTGGTGTCCAAAATCTAAATACGCAAACAACTATTAGTTCAAACGGACTTACAGGTTGTGGTTTAGGAAACGAATTGCCTAATATTACAAATGTTACACAACCAACTGCTGCGGTTTGGGCAACATTGGCTGGATCTTTGAATAGAGCAGTCAATTGTAATGATGCACAAGCACTTGCAGCAGCGCAAGCTTTAAGTCCGACAACTGATAAATGTACTTTCACTTTAAATAAAATATCAGGTGCTTTTGTAGCAACACCTAACACTTGTCCAATAAAAGGAACATATACAAATACATGGACATTTTCTGATAAATGTGGAAGAACAAGCACTGTGTTTACTCAGGTTATCACAGTACAAGACACCACAAGACCGAGTTTTACAGGACAGTTACCGGCGAACCTAATATTAAACTGTAACGCTACAGTACCAACCGCACCAATCTTAACAGCAACAGATAATTGTGGAACAGCAACAGTAAGCTACAACGAAAGCAGAGCGAATGGCAATTGTACGAATAATTATGTATTAACAAGAACATGGACAGCAACAGATGTATGCAATAACAGAACAATACATGTTCAAACGATCACCGTACAAGACACGACGAAGCCATCATTCACAGGTCAATTACCAACAAACATTACAGTAAACTGTGATGCAGTACCAACAGCACCAACCTTAACAGCAACAGACAACTGTGGAGCAGCATCAGTAAGCTACAATGAAAGCAAAGCGAACGGCAACTGCACGAATAATTATGTATTAACACGAACATGGACAGTAACAGATGTATGTAATAACAGAACAATACACGTTCAAACCATAACCGTACAAGACACTACAAAACCAGCATTCACAGGACAATTACCAGCGAATATTACAGTAAACTGTGATGCAGTACCAACAGCACCAACACTAACAGCAACAGATAATTGTAGTACAGCAACAGTAACCTACAACGAAAGCAGAGCGAACGGCAACTGTACAAATAATTATGTATTAACAAGAACATGGACAGCAACAGATGTATGTAACAATGCAACAATATATGTTCAAACGATCACCGTACAAGACACGACGAAGCCAACATTCACAGGACAATTGCCAGCGAACATCACCGTAAATTGTGATGCAGTACCAACAGCACCAACCTTAACAGCTACAGATAACTGCGGTACAGCAACAGTAACCTACAACGAAAGCAGAGCGAATAGCAACTGCACGAATAATTATGTATTAACACGAACATGGACAGCAACAGATGTATGCAACAATACAACAATACATATTCAAACCATAACCGTACAAGACACGACGAAGCCATCATTCACAGGACAATTACCAACAAATATTACAGTAAACTGTGATGCAGTACCAACGGCACCAACCTTAACAGCTACAGATAATTGTAGTACAGCAACAGTAACCTACAACGAAAGCAGAGCGAACGGCAACTGCACGAATAATTATGTATTAACAAGAACATGGACAGCAACAGATGTATGTAACAATGCAACAATACACGTTCAAACGATCACAGTACAAGACACGACTAAACCAACATTCACAGGTCAATTGCCAGCGAATATTACAGTAAACTGTGATGCAGTACCAACGGCAGCAACCTTAACAGCAACAGATAACTGCGGTACAGCAACAGTAAACTACAACGAAAGCAGAGCGAATAGCAACTGCACGAATAATTATGTATTAACACGAACATGGACAGCAACAGACGTTTGTAACAATGCAACTATATATGTTCAAACAATCACCGTACAAGACACGACTAAGCCAACATTTACAGGTCAATTACCAACAAACGTTACAGTAAACTGTGATGCAGTACCAACAGCAGCAACTTTAACCGCTACAGATAACTGCGGTACAGCAACAGTAACCTACAACGAAAACAGAGCGAATGGCAACTGTACGAATAATTATGTATTAACACGAACATGGACAGCAACAGATGTATGTAATAACAGAACGATACACGTTCAAACCATAACCGTACAAGACACGACTAAGCCAACATTCACAGGTCAATTACCAACAAACATTACAGTAAACTGTGATGCAGTACCAACAGCAACAACCTTAACAGCAACAGATAATTGTGGCACAGCAGCAGTAACCTATAACGAAAGCAGAGCAAACGGCAACTGCTCAAATAATTATGTATTAACAAGAACATGGACAGCAACAGATGTATGCAACAATACAACAACACACATTCAAACCATAACCGTACAAGACACGACTAAGCCAACATTCGCAAGTCAATTACCAATAAACGTTACAGTAAACTGTGATGCAGTACCAACGGCAGCAACCTTAACAGCAACAGATAATTGTGGCACAGCAGCAGTAACCTATAACGAAAGCAGAGCAAACGGCAACTGCTCAAATAATTATGTATTAACAAGAACATGGACAGCAACAGATGTATGCAACAATACAACAACACACATTCAAACCATAACCGTACAAGACACGACTAAGCCAACATTCACAAGTCAATTACCAATAAACGTTACAGTAAACTGTGATGCAGTACCAACGGCAGCAACCTTAACAGCAACAGATAACTGCGGAACAGCAACAGTAAGCTACAATGAAAGCAGAGCAAACGGCAACTGCTCAAATAATTATGTATTAACACGAATATGGACAGCAACAGATGTATGCAACAATGCAACGATACACGTTCAAACGATCACCGTACAAGACACGACAAAGCCAACATTCACAGGACAATTACCAACAAACCTTACAGTAAACTGTGATGCAGTACCAACCGCACCAACCTTAACAGCTACAGATAACTGCGGTACAGCAACAGTAAGCTACAACGAAAACAGAGCGAACGGCAACTGTACAAATAATTATATATTAACACGAACATGGACAGCAACAGATGTATGTAACAATGCAACAATATATGTTCAAACCATAACCGTACAAGACACTACTAAGCCAACATTTACAGGTCAATTACCAACAAACCTTACAGTAAACTGTGATGCAGTACCAACAGCAGCAACCTTAACAGCTACAGATAACTGCGGTACAGCAACAGTAAGTTATAACGAAAACAGAGCGAATGGCAATTGTACGAATAATTATGTATTAACAAGAACATGGACAGCAACAGATGTGTGTAATAACAGAACAATACACGTTCAAACGATCACAGTACAAGACACGACTAAACCAACATTCACAGGACAATTACCAACAAACATTACAGTAAACTGTGATGCAGTACCAACAGCACCAACCTTAACAGCAACAGATAATTGCGGAACAGCATCAGTAAGCTACAATGAAAGCAGAGCGAACGGCAACTGCACGAATAATTATGTATTAACACGAACATGGACAGCAACAGATGTATGTAATAACAGAAAGATACATGTTCAAACGATCACCGTACAAGACACCACAAGGCCAACATTCACAGGTCAATTACCAACGAATATTACAGTAAGCTGTGATGCAGTACCAACAGCACCAACCTTAACAGCTACAGATAATTGTGGAACAGCAATAGTAAGTTATAACGAAAGCAGAGCGAATGGCAACTGTACAAATAATTATGTATTAACAAGAACGTGGACAGCAACAGATGTATGTAACAATGCAACAATATATGTTCAAACAATCACGGTACAAGACACTACAAAACCAGCATTCACAGGACAATTACCAGTAAACATTACTGTAAACTGTGATGCAGTACCAGCAGCAGCAACTTTAACAGCAACAGATAACTGCGGAACGGCAACAGTAAGCTACAACGAAAGCAGAGCGAACGGCAACTGTACAAATAATTATGTATTAACAAGAACATGGACAGCAACAGATGTATGTAATAACAGAACGATACATGTTCAAACCATAACCGTACAAGACACGACGAAACCAACATTCGCAGGTCAATTACCAGTAAACATTACAGTAAACTGTGATGCAGTACCAACCGCACCAACACTAACAGCAACAGATAACTGCGGTACAGCAACAGTAACCTATAACGAAAGCAGAGCGAACGGCAACTGCACGAATAATTATGTATTAACACGAACATGGACAGCAACAGATGTGTGTAACAATGCAACAATATATGTTCAAACAATCACCGTACAAGACACGACAAAGCCAGCATTCACAGGACAATTACCAACAAACATTACAATAAACTGTGATGCAGTACCAACAGCACCAACACTAACAGCAACAGACAATTGCGGTACAGCAACAGTAAGCTACAATGAAAGCAGAGCGAACGGCAACTGCACGAATAATTATGTATTAACAAGAACATGGACAGCAGCAGATGTATGCAACAATACAACAACACACGTTCAAACGATCACAGTACAAGACACGACTAAGCCAACATTCACAGGACAATTACCAACAAACATTACAGTAAACTGTGATGCAGTACCAGCAGCAGCAACCTTAACAGCAACAGATAATTGTGGTACGGCAACAGTAACATTCAATGAAACAACAACAACAGGTGGTTGTATAGGAAATGGCGGAATTATAAGAACATGGACAGCAACAGATATATGCAATAACAGAATAATACACGTTCAGACGATCACCGTACAAGACACTACGAAACCAGTATTCACAGGTCAACTGCCAACAAACATTACAGTAAACTGTGATGCAGTACCAGCAGCAGCAACTTTAACTGCTACAGATAACTGCGGAACAGCAACAGTAACCTACAACGAAAGCAGAGCGAATGGCAACTGTACAAATAATTATGTTTTAACAAGAACATGGACAGCAACAGACGTTTGTAACAATACAACAATACACGTTCAAACAATCACCGTACAAGACACGACTAAACCAACATTCACAGGACAATTACCAACGAACATTACCCTAAACTGTGATGTAGTACCAACAGTAGCAACTTTAACCGCTACAGATAACTGCGGTACAGCAACAGTAACCTACAACGAAAACAGAGCGAACGGCAACTGCACGAATAATTATGTATTAACAAGAACATGGACAGCAACAGATGTATGTAACAATGCAACAATACACGTTCAAACGATCACAGTACAAGACACCACAAAGCCAACATTCACAGGACAATTACCAGCGAACGTTACAGTAAATTGTGATGCAGTACCAACAGCACCGACCTTAACAGCTACAGATAATTGCGGTACAGCAGCAGTAAGCTACAACGAAAGCAGAGCGAATGGCAACTGTACAAATAATTATGTTTTAACAAGAACATGGACAGCAACAGATGTATGCAACAATGCAACAATACATGTTCAAACAATCACGGTACAAGACACCAAAAAACAA
>Ga0247804_10000024_pt1 | contig 107057 bp, 115 predicted proteins | sample UWRJL029104C1_FD_181142 | JGI IMG/M metagenome (GOLD analysis project Ga0247804, IMG submission 181142) | Plant litter microbial communities from Arlington Agricultural Research Station in Wisconsin, United States - UWRJ-L029-104C-1 | ecosystem: Environmental > Terrestrial > Plant litter >... | reverse complement strand
CTATTGGATTATTATCTTATTTTTGTTTGACTATCAAAATTAGTTAAGGTTTATGCGAAAGGTATTTTTATTTGCTTTATTGTTATGTTACATAACTGTTATTACAGCAGCTAATCCAGGTTACTTGGGTATTTCCATCAGAGATTTTTTGAATAAGGATATTAAAGGTGTGCAAGTAATGAATATATTTGACGATGGTGCAGCCAAACAATATGGAATTAAGGAAAACGATATTATCACAGCCATCAATGGCATTAGTGTCGTAAAGAAATCAGATTTAACAAATGAATTGGCACATTATAATTGGACCGATAAAGTGCATTTAGATTATATACGCAATGGTGAAAAATCTTCAGCAGATATTTTCTTAGGTTATAAAAAAACAACACGTACTTATAATGTTAAAAAAGAAAGTAAAAGTGATGGTGAACATTGGCTTTTTGCAGATGATAATACAGATGTTATAGTAAATAAAAACAACGAAGTCATTTCTATTTCTAAAAAAGATAAAGATGGAAAAGTAGAAATTTGGACGCCACAAAATATTTATAATGATGTTGAAGTGCCTCAGTATTTTTTGGATGCAGAAGATAAAATGTATTGCATAAAACGTATAAAGGAAGAGCAAAGCAAGCGTAATTCCAAAGCGAATGAAATTGTTTTTATTAAAGAATTAACGGAAAAAAAGAAAGAAAATAATTCGATGGAATTAATGCTTGAGATTTTTTCCGTTGTTCCAAATCCAAGCAATGGCAATTTCTTGCTGACTGTAAAATCAAATGAAAAAGGCACTGCGCAAATCAATATATTCGACATCAGCGGAAGAATTGTGACGTCAGCATCTGTAATAGATTTTGATCATAGTTTTTCTAAATCTTTTAATTTGGAAAGCGAACCGAAAGGCATATATTTAATTCAGTTAAATATTGCAGGAAAGCTCATAAATAAGCAATTAATATTACAGTAAATAAATCTATTTCGATATTTTTATTTAATTTCGACGTCAATAAATATACTCATGAAAAAACTTTTACTTTCTATTCTTATTACTTCTACATTATTCGCAACTGCAGCAAGTAATGGTTATTTAGGTGTTTCCGTAAACACATACAAAAATGGCGCACAGGTAACTTTAGTATTGCAACATAGTGCAGCTAAGCTGGCAGGCATTCAGCTAAAAGATATCATCACTTCGGTAAATGGTAAAACTATTGCCACCAAAGAAGAACTGGTGAGTGAGTTGTCCAAGTTTAACATAGACGAAAAAGTCTCTATTGATTTAATAAGAAATGATAAGCCATTGACTATTACAACAACACTTGGAAAAAGACCTTATGCTAAAAAGTATATCATTTCCAAACAGCAAAAAGCAGAAGAAACATGGTTCTTTGCTAATGAAAAGATCGCATTGGTTTTTAAGAAAGATGAACTTTCAACTATCGCACAAACAGACGATAAAGGAAATATTCAATCTTTGCTTGGTAAAGAATCTGTTGCTGAAATAGATGATATGCTGGAAAGCGTACAGCAATTAAAAGAAAGCCAACCTGCATGTAATTGCAAGTGTGATCAGCATTATAACTTCACTTTTTACAAAATAATTCCTGATGCAGTAAAACCTGAAAGCAACAATGTTTCGTTGATCGTAGATAAATTTACCATCGCACCGAATCCGACAGATGGAAAATTTTTGGTAGATTTTGCAAGTAAGGAAAAAGGTTTGTTGCAGTTTGCTATTTTAGATATTGCAGGCAGAACAGTAAAAGCTGATGTTGTACAAGCATTTGATGGTTTTTATACAAAACAAATCAACATGGAAAACGAAGCGAAAGGTGCGTACTTCATTCAATTCCAAATTGGTGATAAAACAAGCACTAAGAAAATTGTGTTACAATAATATGAATTTCTTTTGAACTTATAGCTTGTCATTCTGAGCGAAGCGAAGAATCTAAAATAAAAAGCGGACAACTTAAATTGTCCGTTTTTTTTATTGTTTATCAGTATAAAGAATTTCATTATTTCTTTCAAATCAAGTTTAGTTATGTTTTCAAAACTTGAATAGAAATTTAGATAATCTGGTAATTCATAATTTAGAATTCAAAATTCATAATCTTCTTACATTCTCAAATCTTCTACATGCACACCAACATGTTTGGTTGCATCGAATTTAAAATAGCTGTCATCTAAATTTGCTTTAGAATTGAATGATGTGATATTGTAAATATACATGTTTCCATTCTTGTCAAATACTTTCATGCGCTTAATGTATTTCGCAGATTTATCGATCCAGATTCGAACTTTAAAAAATGGCTTGCTTTTATCTTTCGGCATCAGATCTACAATAGAACAAGCTTTGCTGTCTATGGTTTCTTCGCCATTCATCATGTAATTAAAATCATTTTGGTAGATCGTAAACATATTTGATGGCGTGATGTCTTCTTTATTCGGCTCATAATCATTGATCTGAACTTCGTTAATATCTTTCAGGTAAGTCCAAACACTTTGCTTATCACAAAAAATTTCCTGCTTGTCCATCACAATTTTATACTTTTCACCTTTCACCGCAACGCTGCCGTTTTTTATAGTGGTCTTGTTTTGGGTTGGAATAGAAGTTGTTAAAGAAAAATCTGCCTTAATAGAAGAAAATCCTTTATATGTTTTGCTTACACCATCCAAAAGTGTTTTTGCTTTCGGATCATTTAGCTGCTTATCAGCCTGGTTGCCAAAAATGGATAAGAAAAATGTGATTATTGAAAAAAGTTGAATCATTTAATTTAATTTTTGAGTTATGATTTTAAGAATTAAAGAATCACTATTTCTATTTAATCATAGTCATTGCGTTCTTTGCGTCTTTGCGTAAAATTAGGATTTAAAACTCAAAATCTAATTTACACCGATTTCCTGCAAAATCTGTTCCAATTCTGCTTCGGTCTTTACATATACTTCGCGAGCTTTGCTTCCAAGATTTGGACCCACAATGCTAACTGCTTCTAACTGATCCATTAAGCGACCTGAGCGAGCATAACCTAATGCCAATTTTCTTTGTATCAACGAAGTAGAACCTATTTGATTTCGAACGATTAAACGAGCAGCTTCGGTAAACAATTCATCTCTATCTTTAATGTCAAAAACTCTTTCGCCTTTCGGTTCATCTTTCGGGTCAATATATTCAGGTAATTCGTAAGGCGTTGGAAAACCACGTTGATCGCCAATAAATTTAGCAATAGCTTCCACTTCAGGTGTATCTACAAACGGACATTGCAAACGTGTCAATTCACCACTTTGCGACAATAACATATCACCACGACCAATTAATTGATCTGCGCCACCAGCATCTAAGATCGTTCTTGAGTCAACTTTAGCAGTTACTTTAAACGCAATTCTTCCAGGAAAATTCGCTTTTATTGTTCCTGTAATAATATTTACAGAAGGTCGTTGTGTTGCAATTACCAAGTGAATTCCAATTGCACGCGCCAACTGTGCCAAACGAGCAATCGGTGCTTCAACTTCTTTGCCTGCTGTCATCATCAAATCGGCAAATTCATCAACCACTAAAACAATGTAAGGCAAGAAACGATGACCATTATTTGGATTCAGATTTCTGCTTAAAAACTTCTGATTATATTCTTTTAAATGACGAACACCGGCAGTTTTCAGCAACTCATATCTGCTGTCCATTTCTATACATAATGCGTTTAAAGTGGCAATTACTTTCTTGTTGTCTGTAATGATTGCCTCTTCTTCGTTTGGTAATTTTGCTAAGTAATGTTTTTCTATAAGCTTGTATAAATTCAACTCTACTTTCTTCGGATCTACCAATACAAATTTTAATTCTGCAGGATGCTTTTTGTAAAGTAAAGAAACAAGAATTGCATTCAAACCTACTGATTTTCCTTGACCTGTAGCACCAGCCATTAGTAAATGCGGCATCTTCGCTAAGTCAACCACGAAGTCTTCATTGGAAATAGTTTTACCTAACGCAATCGGCAAATCAGCATCAGATTTTTGGAATTTTTCGCCAGCCAAAAGTGACTTCATCGACACAATACTTTTCTTCACGTTAGGCACTTCAATACCAATTGTACCGCGACCTGGAATTGGTGCAATGATACGAATACCAAGTGCAGCCAAACTTAAAGCGATATCGTCTTCTAAATTTTTTATTTTAGAAATACGCACGCCTTTTTCAGGAACAATTTCGTATAAAGTTACCGTTGGTCCAACAGTTGCTTTTATTTTTTCGATGCCAATATTATAGTGTGAAAGCGTCTGTACGATCTGGTTTTTATTTTCTTCCAATTCATCTTTGTTGATCTCAATTTGTCCGCTGCCATGTTCTTCCAGTAATTCTAAAGACGGAAATTTATATTTGGATAACTCTAATCTTGGATCAAAATTAGTATCTAAACCAAAGTGTTCCATTTCAGGATTTACTTCAGGAATAACTGTTTCCAGTATGGTATCATCAACCGTTCCAAATGCCTGAATTTCTTCAATTTCAAAATCAGGTTCTAAAGTGAATTTTTCTTTCTTAGGTTTTTCAATTACAACAGGATCTAACTCAACTTCTTTTTCTATCAATTCCATTTGAATAGAAGGTTTTGCTTCTTCTTCTTGTTCTTCTTCTATGATCTGAGTTTCACTTTCATTCAGAATCTCAAAAGTTTCATCTACAAAATGTGGCGTTGGCAATACTGTTTCTTCCGGAATAATGCTTTCCATTTCATAGCCATCTTCTGTATTTAGTTTTGCTTCGATTTCATCTTCTTTATAAAAATCATCAACCACATTATTTTCTTGTTTTTCCAAAGCTAATTGCTTCTTACGGTCATTCCATTGTTTTTTCCATTCGCTTAATTTTAGATAAGCATCTTTAATATTAAAACCTAAAAATGATAAACCTACAATGCCAAGCAAAATTCCCAGACCTAACCTACCCATAAAAGTAGATAGCCATTCGTAATTATTTTTTCCTAAGCCACCACCAAATGGAAACGAAAAATCAGGAAAAATAAATGAAGCTAAGGTTGCTATAAAAACGATCCAGAATAAAGAAGTAAAAAAAACTTTTGTAAGCTTAAAAACTTTTTCTTTAAATGTAAGATTGATACCAACTGCAAATAAAATGTAAGGAACAATAAAACTCGCAACACCGAAAAAATCATAGAAAAAAAGATGTGATAAGAATGCACCGATTCTACCCATTTTATTTTCTACCAAAGCTTCTTTGCTGAAAATAATCTTCCACGAAAAATTTATGACTTTGTCCTGGTCTTCTTGCCAAGTAAATAAGTACGAACCAAATGCGATAAATAAAACAGTTGCAACAAAAAGAAAAAACAGACCGAAAGCTGTTTGCAAAGTTTCTGCATCAATTAATGGTGTTTGCGAAATTGTTTCTTCAGCAACAGGTTCTTCAACTAAAGGTTTTTTAGCGCGTTTTACTTTCTCTTTTACTACTTCTTCTGCCATAACTTTCAAAGATAATAGTTATGGTTTTTTCCAGCAAAACGTATAATGCACAAGTGGTGATAACTTAGAGTAATTTTCTTTCGTAAAACTGCTCAACAATCCATTCATCACAATATTTTGGATGGATTACTTTTTCGCTTCTTGCATGTTTTAGTAAGTCTGAAAAATTGTTTGGTAATTTATTGAAATATCTGAATGAAGACGGCAAAGTTCCAAACGTGCATTCAGCCAGTAAAAAATATGGATTATTTCTTGCCAAACCTGAAGCTCTGACCATTTGACGCGCTGCCGGATTTTCTCTATACTTTTTTACATAATCCAATAATCTTGCATGATAATCTTTGTCTTCTGTGATTGCCATAATAGAATTATAACGCACATGCGAAGCATCTAACATTTGTGCCGTTTGTTTTTCCATTTCAGCCAAGCCATCTTCAAACTGATCGAGCAATTGCAGATCATAAACAGGATTTGCATGAACAACTTCTAATAAATGACAAATAATGGTATCGCGCGGAACTCGAATGCCAACAGGATCTGCAATGCCAGACGGATCATTTAAAAATCTTAAAATTTGATGAAAAGTGAAGTTTATTTTCTTGGTTTCGTAATAGCTTGCAGCACCTGGTGAAATAAAAAAACGCAGTGCATCGTAAGCACCAAACCATAATTGTTTCTGCGATGGAATTTGTTCTAAGAAACCAATATCCAACAATCTTTTTAATCTTTTATTTTGATTTGGTATGTAAAAAGTATTAAACAAAGTTGTGGCTAAACGCCAGCTTTTATTGATGATAACGCTTGGCGAGCCAATTGCGCGAAACATCAATTTTATTGGATGCTGATTTAATCTGTCGGTTGGCTCATTTTCTTCCACTTCATCGTTTGCCAATAAATAATCATCTAACGAAATAGTTTTATTATCAGCAATAGTTCTGCCAAAACTATCTTTTTTTATGTTAACTGTAATTGTCATGTTATTTTTTTCTGGTGAATAACGCAAGCAGCTTTTTATCATCAAATAAATACAATAATTTTTGGGTTACTTTAAGTTTAGTGGCTGTGTTCAGCATATTCAAAAATGCAGTTTCATTAGAGAATTTTTTACAAGACATTTTTGTTGTAATAATATTCTCAAACTTAATTGTTGTATCTGTAGAAAAACTTGCAGTAAAATCGTTGCAGTCTGTATTTCCTGTTACGATATTATTTTTTACATCAAATTGTAGGTAAGCTTTTGATATGGAAAAGGTTTTTGTGCCATCTTTTGTTTTTAGTTTATACAAGATCCATCTGCTGCTGTCAGGAATAGTAATAGATTTTATTGTTGTATGAACGGATGTTTTTTTCTTCGATTTTATTTCACTTAATACATATTTTATTTGTGAAGAATCAAATGGAATTGGTGGTTCTGAAATTCCAGGCGTTTGAATTTCCATTAAAATACAATATTCAAAACCTTCTTCATAAGTAAAACCTTCAATCGTCTTATCAAATACTTGATAAATATCTGTTGGCGAATCTCTTGTTAATAAACATTTCTTCGAATTATAGATAACAGAGCTGTCAGCGATATATAAAACTTTAAGGTAAACGGCTGAGAATGCTTTGAATGCAGAAAAGAAAATAAACAGTAAAATTATTTTTTTCATAGATTAGATAAAGTTAACTATTTTTGGAGCTATAATTTTATTTATGAAAAAGAAAATAACATTTTTCACAGTCGTTATTATATTAATTGTGATACAGTTTTTTCATGCACCAAAAAATGAAAATGCAGAGATATCCTCAGCAGATATTACTAAAGTAACAGAAGTGCCTGAAGGTGTTTTGATGATATTAGAAACGGCTTGTTATGATTGTCACAGCAACAATACAGACTATCCTTGGTACAGTAAGATACAACCGGTTGCATGGTGGCTGAATCGTCATATTGTGAATGGTAAACGACATCTGAATTTTTCTGAATTTGGTAATTATGATCTTAAAAAAGCGAAGCATAAATTAGTAGAAACTGCTGAAGTGATGGAAGAAGATGAAATGCCTTTGTTCAGCTATACTTTAATACACAAGAATGCAAAGCTTGATGCTATGCAAAAACAGCAGTTAATTGTTTGGGCAAAAAACACGGCAATTACTTATAAGGCAAATTAAAAATCTCTAAGTACCAGATAATCTACTAAACTTTTTAATACCTCTTTTTTATTATCAGGCAAATTTATTTTGCTTAATGCATTCATTGATTTTTGAACATAAATATCTCTTTCATGTAATGCAAATTCTTTGATATTGTAAGTGTCAAAAATTTCTAAAACAGCATTCACTTTTTGAATATTGTCAAACTCTTTTTTGTTTGTCCAATCTTGTAAACGCATGTCGTTTGTTTCCACGCATTTCTTTCCGGCTTCTATAAATAACAAAGTTTTTTTATTTTGAATGATGTCGCCACCAGGTTGTTTGCCAACTAATTCTTCATCGCCATAACAATCCAAAATATCATCCTGAATTTGAAAAGCAATACCAAGATTTTCAGCATAACTGTATAATAAATCTGCATCAATATCATTTGCGTGTCCAAGTATTGCACCTATTTTCATACTTGCTGCCAACAATACAGAAGTTTTTAAACGAATCATTTCGATATATTCAGTATGCGTCACTTTTTCCTGCGTTTCAAAGTCAATATCATATTGCTGACCTTCACAAACTTCAATAGCGGTTTTCGTAAAAACATCAAATACTTTTTTAAAATAGGTTGGATTTACTTTGCTTAAATATTCACATGCTTTTATCATCAATACATCACCACTTAGAATAGCTGTGTTTAAATTATATTTCTCATGAATGGTTACAAAACCGCGTCGAACCGGTGCCTTATCCATCACATCATCGTGTATTAAAGTAAAATTGTGAAAAAACTCAATCGCTAACGATGCAGATAAGGATTCTTCAATTTTTCCGCTAAATAAATCTGTAGATAATAACAGTAAGATAGGACGCAAGCGTTTGCCTCCGATTTTTAAAAAATAATTATTGGGTTCGTATAGATTTTTTGGCTCTTGTTGGAATGATTCTTGTTCTAAATAAGCTGTAAATATTTTTCGTAATTCTTCTATTGAATGCATCAGATTAACAATTTCTAACAAAAATAAACCATTTAATAGAACTAATTTTGATTTATAGCATTTTTATTACATGAATACAACACTACAAACAAACTGGACAGCTGTTTTTGATAAAACTTTTGAAATTTGTAAAGAAGATGAAGGCTACGCAAATTATTCTGCAAGAGAGAAAATGCTGGCGTTTACATTTACTTTACTACAAAATCTAAATGAAGATGAACAACAGTTTTCTGCTTTACTGAAACAAAACAAAATTCCTTTTTTAGATAATAAACATTTGAATGAATTAAAGTATTCCTTCTACAAATTCAGCGATGGTTTAGTTTTTGATGCGACGAATTCCGGTGAAGTTCAGGCTCGTCCTTTTATAGCAAATTATTATCAGCAGATTATTTGGAATGCCTTGGTTGCCATCTTATATTTTTGGGCAAATGATAAAAGTGAGCAAAAAGAAAATACAGATGTAATGGTAGAAAAAACTATTCATTTTGCTTTTGATTTATTAGCACCAAATCCAATTGATTCAGGAATTGATTTGATACAGAATTTTTTAAAACTCAGAAAATAATGCTTCGATAACGCTTCGATAAACTCAGCGTGACAGGTCATGCTTCGATAAACTCAGCGTGACAAGTTAGCTTATCTAATGTCAGACTGAGCTTGTCGAAGTCACCAATAACAACATAACATGGAAAATAAAGAACAAGATAAAATACCTACATCAAAAGTAGAACGCGCATCACGAGTGTTTCGTACAAGCATGAAAGTAGGTGCAAATTATATAAAGCATACTGCACAAAAAGCAGTAAATATGGATGTTGACAGCAATTCTTTAGACGAAAAAAATGCAGAAGAATTATTTAAACTGATGAGCCAATTAAAAGGCAGTGCTTTAAAAATAGCGCAAATGATGAGTATGGACAATGGTTTACTTCCAAAAGCATATGCACAAAAATTTGCATTGGCACAAAACAGTGCTATGTCTTTATCAGCACCTTTAGTTATTAATACTTTTAAAAAATACATTGGAAAAACGCCAACGGAAGTCTTCGATACATTTAATGTAAATGCCGTTCATGCAGCATCTATCGGACAAGTGCATGAAGCTACAAAAGATGGTAAGAAGCTGGCTGTGAAGCTGCAATATCCAGGTGTTGCAGATAGCATTCATTCTGATATTAATTTAGTGAAACCTTTATTCTTACGTTTTATCGGCATTAAAGAAAAAGACGTAAAACAATATTTTGAGGAATTTGAAGAACGCTTAACAGAAGAATGTGATTACGAAAAAGAATTGCAATATGCAGTTGAAATAGGTGAGTGGTCGAAAAATATTCCGAATCTTATTATTCCAAAATATTATAAAGATTTGTCGGCAAAGAAGATTTTGACAATGGAATGGATGGAAGCGAAGCCTTTGCAATATTTTATGGATAACGAAACAGATCAACATAAAAAGAATCAGATTGGACAAGCTTTGCTTGATTTTTTACATACATCTATTCACGAACATCAGCGTTTTCACGCAGATCCGCATCCTGGAAATTTCCTGGTAACAGCTGATAATAAATTAGTGGTGCTGGATTTTGGTTGTGTAAAAACGATTCCGAAAGATTTTTATAATTACTATTTTTCTTTGGTAAAAGATGAAGTGATAAATGATCAGGAAAAATTGCGCAAATGTTTGGAAGGCTTGGATATGCTAAGGAAAGATGATTCTGTGGAAACACAAAAATTGTTTTATGATACGTCAATGAAAGCAATTCAAAATATGTCGAAGCCAATGAAAACGGATACTTTCTATTTTGGTGATCCTAAATTTTATGAGCAATTGCAATCGCAAGGCGAAGAGATCTTTAATAATAAAGATTTCAGGAAACCCAATGCCATGCGTGGTTCTAAAGATGCAATTTATCTACATCGTGCGTTTTATGGCTTGTATTCTATTTTGTTTAAATTAGATGCTACTGTAAATATTGATAGGAGTTTTATTGAGAAGCTGAAAGTGTAGCATTTAGACTTAAAAAATAAACCACAGAAAAAACTAAAGAAACGGAGGTTTTGATAAAAGAAGTTTTAAGAAAAAAACTAAGTTATCTTTTGAATGTAGAATTATCTTTTATACAATCTTTAAATTTTTATGTTTCTTAAGTGGTTAAAATAATTTTACACTTAGTTCTCTTCCTTTTTTACAGCAGTTAAATTGATACTTGTAACTACTGGTTTCTTATTGCGTTTTGTTTTTACATTAATTTGCTGTGTAACAAAATCATCTTTAGAAATAGTAAAAAGATAGTTCGCATTCGTGTCTAACTCAAAAACAGTTTTTGAGTTGTAAATGCTGTCAGCAATTATAGTCACACTGTCTTTTGTTATTTTGATATTGATCTTATCATTCGCTTTTCCATCGCAATAAACAGTTAATTCCAAAGGAATATTTTTATACTCAAAACTATAAATATCATCGCTTCCATCACCGCCGGTTTTGTCAGATGAAAAATAACCTTTGCTATAATTGTCATCTAAATAAAAACCAAAATCATCTGTTGGTGAATTGAACTGTATTCCTAAATTTTCAGGTTTTCCAAACTCACCTAATTTATTCGGAACACATTTGTAAATATCCATTCCACCATAACCTTGCAAACCTGTCGAAGAAAAATACAAAGTACCGTCTGCATGTATAAACGGATAACGTTCATCACCGGAAGTATTTATATTCTTACCTGCATTCTTTGGCTTGCTCCATTTTTCGCCGATATATGTTGAGTAATAAATATCTTTTCCTCCAAAACCACCACCTCTGTCAGAAGTAAAGAATAACATATCACCTTGTTTATTAATGCTTGGAAATGCGCATGAATATTCAACATCATTCAGCTCCAATTCTTTAATGTCTTTCCAGCCTTCTTTACTTTTTTGTGCAGAAAATATTTTTAAAGTCACATCACCTTTCTTGTTGGCAATAGCATCGCCGTATTGAAAATTATTTTTGGTGAAATAGATCAGATCACGAGCTGTATCAACACAAGCAGGACCACTGTTAAAGTTTTTTGTGTTCACCACACCATGAACCGGTTCGATAAATACAGCTGTATCATGACTCAATTTTGCATAAAAAACTTTTTGGTAAGCACTTCCCGAAGTGCCGTTTATCTTGCCTTCGCGCGTTGATGTAAATAAAATACCATCTTCATAAGGTACTGCACAAAAGTCTGAAGCAGCAGAATTTAACCATGTAATTTTTTTGATAATGACTTTTCTTTCTGTTGTGCTTTTCTCTTTAGCCTTCTCACAAGATTCTAATAAATTTTTCGCTAATACATTATCTTCATCAGGTTTTGTAGCGATGTATTTCTTCAACCAGATTTTAGCATCTTCATATTTGCCATTATTCATCAAGGCTTGTCCGTAGTATAAAAAAGATTTTGGAATCGCATTTTTATCAGCCACTACCAACGCATAATATTTTTCCGCGTTTTCGTATTCATTTATTTTACGATAGCATTCTGCAATTTTGCGCACCGCTCTAATATTTCCCGAATCAGCCAAAGGTTTATAAACCGGTATTGCCTGCGCATATTTGTAATCGGCAAATAATTTATCGCCTTTTTCCATTTGAGCGTGTGAGTAATAAGTAGTAAGTAATAAGGAAAAAGTAAAAATTAGTTTGTTCGGAAAACTAAATCTTAATTTATAATTCTTAAATCTTAAATTCATCATATCTCTTCGAGTTTCAACAGCTTGTCAAATTCTATGCCTTTGTCGGTTCGTTTCAAAGTGCAGCATTCAATTTCTTTATCGTGCTCAAAAAATAAGATATGATTATTTTCAAAAGCCTTTTCTAAAAAGATCGTTTTCTCTTTGAGCGTATCCATTGGACGAATATCGTAAGCCATAATGTATGGCAGCTTGATGTGATGATGCGATGCGATCAGATCTGCGCAATAAGAAATGGTTTGCTTGCCTTTATAAATATGCAGCAACATCATCGCTTCTGTGTGACCATACACAAATTCCAGCTCCATATTTTCCATTCCAAGCTCTTCTGTTTCTATAAATTTTAATTTGCCTGAATCTGCAATCGCCTGTAAATATTCTTTCAGGTATGACGCTTTCTCGCGCGCATTTGGATTCATCGCAGATTGCCATTGCACTGCCGACGACCAATGTGTTGCATTTGGAAAACGCAAGGTCGGTTTGCCGTTGCCATCATCTTTCAATGCACCGATACAATGATCGAAATGCAGGTGCGTTAAGAAAACATCTGTAATATCATTTGGCGAAAAGCCATGTTTTGCTAAAGACTTTTCCAAAGTATCTTCGCCAAAAGGCTGGTAGCGTCTTTTATAAGTATCATCAATAAAATTGCCCATGCCTGTATCAACCAACACCAACCTGTTTTGATCTTCAATTAATAAGCAGCGCATTGCCCAATCGCACATATTATTTTCATCAGGCGGATTTAGTTTTTGCCACATCGTTTTTGGCACCACGCCAAACATCGCACCACCATCCAGTTTAAAAAAACCTGTATCTATCGTATATAAATTCATAAAGAGAAATTGATAAGTAAATATAAGAAGATAAAAGAAAATGTTTGCTTTCAATTATGAAAATCGGCTTATTGGAAAATCTGCTTTAAGGAATTAAAAAAGGTTATTTGCACATAACGTTTTAGGCGTTGCGAAGTGTTGGATTTCAGAACATAAAGTTCAATATAATTACTGCCATTGAATTTAGGCTAAACTCGCAATTTTGCAAAACCCTTGTTGGTAACAGTTTTTTATTCTGTCATTTCATAATTTCGTTTAGCCCACATTTTACAAGGTTTTATCCATTCGTTGGAAGCTATGTACAAAAATCCGTGTTTTAAACCCGTATTTAATTCAATTTCTTTGAATTGATTAATTTTTAATTTTGATGTTTCTTTTCGTTTAACTGCTGTAACTCCAAAAACGTCAGATTTTTCATAAATAGTTAAAATATTACCACAAAAATTAATTGTCGGTATTTCTTCAATATCGGTATTTTGAAAACTACCAATAAATATAAAATTCAAGTTCGGATTTTTCGCAAATGTGGAAACAAATTGGGCAATATAACCGCCTTTTGAAGTGCCAATAACAGTAATGTGATTAGATTGAACTCCTTTTGATATTAAACTATCAATTTGATGTACAACCTTTTTAGCATATTCTTGCTCATTTGTTTTTTGTCCTCTTTTTTCACTTATCACAACAAAATCATCGTCTTTGAAAGACTGCAAAATGCCTTTGTAATCTACTCTAACATTATATTTGTCCGAAAATGTTCCGTCTGGATTTTCTTCTAAAAACTTGTTATGAATAAAGAAAATATAATCTTTTGTAGTTTCGGAATTTTGTGTTTTTTTACTTGGTTGACAAGCTATGAAGACTAAAAATAACAAGGTCTGAATGATGTAAAGTTTGTTTCTCATTTATGTTTAAAAATTATTTAATGTCTTATGTCTGTAGTTGGTTCAGTAAAATTGCACTAACTTATTATAGATGCTACTCAATACCATTTACCTATCAAATGTAAAGTATTTATTTCCGTTTATACGTCTTCTCATACATCTCAATCCAATCTTTCACATTCATTTTGGAGGCTAATTCGCCAATTAATATATAAGGAATCTGGTCAACTTTCTTAAAGCGTAGGCAAGATTTTCCCATATCTAATTTTGCTTTGCTGTGTTTTGGAAATTCAGCAAGAAACCAATTCAGCAAATCTTTATCAGCATACAAACCCATATTATAAACCGCAATAAAATTCTTTTGCGATGCAATATTCATAAAAGGCAACGGCAATTTTGGATCGCAATGATAGCCGTCCGGATAGATGGAATGCGGAATAACATAGCCGATCATGCCATAACTCATCACTTCTTCGAAACCTTTCGGCAGGTTCTTTTTAATCACTTTTTGTAATTCTGAGATAGCTGCCTTACGGTCTTCCGGTAAGGATTCTACATATTCTTTGGGTGTTTTTGCTGTTGATTGCATATTATAAAGGTAGGAAAAATCTATTATTTGTGATTTCCCAAAAGCTTATTATACGAAATTCTGTATGCGTTGTCAGCTATTCACTTATTTCTATCATCAATTCACTTACTTATATACCATATTTAATCATTTTGGGTAATCATTCAATATGTTTTGATGAAAATCTAACATAAAAACTAATAAATCACCATATTTCATACTAAAATTAGAATAGTTGGCTGAAAAATCTACTTAAGTCACTTAGATTTTGGAGAGACGAGCACACGGAGTGGATTTCTGAGCACACGGAGTGGATATTTGAGCACACGGAGTGGATAGATACGTGTAGAAAGTAGATTTCTGAGCATATTTAGTCAATAAAAAGTCAATTTGAGTAGATTCTTGAATACTTTTACCTGATTTTTAAGCAATCTGAACAGATTTTAAAGGAAAATGAGCAGATTTCTTGTAAGAAGACAGATTTTGCATTTCAGGATATTGAAAAATCTTTAAGACCCAAAAATACATACGTGATAGATGGTATAGCATTTTATCTTTTTTTGTACTAAAATTACCATCATGAAGAAAATTTCTGCTACTCTGATTTTTGCGCTGCTGCTAAGTACTTCTTACAGCCAATCTTATACTGTATTATTAGAAAAATTAAATGTTTTTTTGAAGACCTTCGATAATAATTGGTATGGACATCTCGAAATTAAAAATGGAATGCTGTATGATTATTATAAGGATGGAACTTATAGCCGAATGAATATCAGTGATATATTGAACGCACAAGTGGTAGAACAAAATAGGAAAGTAGAGATTTTTTGTAAAGACGATAATCTATGCGTTTCTACAGCTACACGCGGCGATTTTAGTCGCTTGCCATTTTCTGCCAATGCAAATTTCGATGCTGCTGACCTTGCTGCCAAGCTAAATGCATTAATAACCGCTTACAAAAATCAAGGGTCGCAACGTAATAATAGTAGTAATGTCAGCAGTATTTCTTCCAGCTCTACTATCGATTTTCCTGTAGGAACAAAAGTGCGTGTAACAACTGAAGGTGTAGATTTTTTAGATGTTGTGTTTGAAGAAGCAGATAAATTTACGGGTATTGTAGTTGGCTCCAACTTAGAGCCATTAGGTGGTGGTTTTTATTCAGGTAGAATAAGAATGGATGATGGTACTGTGAAGCAATATCCAAAAGCGAAATTTCAAGTTGTAAAATAGGAAAGATAAAAACTGAATAGCACTAAATAGTGCTCATTTTTAAAGCAGTAACGGCAGCTTCCACACCTTTATTGCCATGTTTTCCGCCTGCACGATCCAATGCCTGTTGCTCATTATTCGGTGTAAGCACACCAAAAAGGAAAGGAATATCGAACTGGATATTCAGGTTTTGCAAAGCATTTGCTACTGATGTATTAATGTAAACATCGTGATCGGTTTCACCTTTTATCACACAACCTAAGCAAATAACGGAAGATAAATGGTGCTTTTGCGCTAATACTTTTGCAGCAAAAGGAAGTTCAAAAGTTCCCGGAACAAAGCTGATATGGATATCGTTTTCAGCAACACCATGAAGTTTCAGCGTTTCTATGCAACCTTTCAGCAGTTCAAAGGTGATGTGCTTATTCCATTCCGCTACAGCGATACCAAAAGCCTTGCCGTTGCCGTTAGGTACTTTTTCCGTATCGTAATCAGAAAGATTTTGAAGTGCTGAAGCCATGAGAATAATTTATGAATTAAGATTTATGATTTCAGATTTAAATCTTAATTCATAAATCTTAATTCCGAAATACTAAAGTGTTTCTGCTGATAATTTTGCTACATAAATGGTAGAAGCCATGCCTTCCTGTGAGTTTGGATATTCTGCAACTACCTTTTTGTATAAGTCCAATGCATCTTTTTTGCTGCCTTTTTGCTCTAAAGCTAAAGCTGCACGATATAAATAAGTTGGAGCGGTTACCTCATTGTCAGCCGCCTCAGCCGCTTTTTTATAGTTTTCTATGGCATTATCCATTTTGTTCTGTTCTGCATACGCATCACCGATACAACCAAATTTTCTTGCTGTTAAAATACCATCTTCCGGTTTTGATTCTTCTAAGAACTTGATTGCTTCTGCGAATTTACCCATTTTTAAATTGCATACACCTGCACCAAATTTAGCACGATTGCCTGCAGCTGTGCCACCATATTGTTTTGCGATTGCTTCAAAACCTAAATGTAAACCGTCGCCTTTTAATGCCAAGGTATCGGCACCTGCTTCAAAATATTTCTGTGCAAAAACAATAGCATCTTTTGCTTTACGTTCATTAGGTGCTTTTACGAAATTGCCATAAGCCCACCAGCCACCAATTCCTATTACAAGAACTGCAATAACGCCTAAGATTACATTTTTATATTGCTCAAAAAAGAATTCAGCATTATTAAATGCATTTGATAATTTTTCGTTTCCTTCTTCCAAAACATCTGTTTGAGATGAGCGTGATGTGTTTTTTGCCATAAATCTGCTTTAAAAATAGAGCGCAAAGGTACGATTTTTAGTCAATTTATAAAATATTTTATCAACGTTTTATGTACTTTTTAGTATTCCACACTTTTGGCTGTATCTTTACACAATGTTTCAAATCGAACAAATTAAATTAACGAACTACAAGAATTATGCGTTCCGGACATTTGATTTTTGCGAGAAACTTAATTTTATCGTTGGTAACAATGGAATTGGAAAAACAAACTTATTAGATTCCATTTACTATTCCTGCTTCACTAAAAGCTATTTGACATCTTCTGATTTAATGGTGGTAAATTTTGAAAATAACTTTTTAAGAATAGAAACACATTTTTCAATTAATAATGATAATCAATTACTTGAGATTAAATACTTAAAGCAGGAAAAGAAAGAAGTTTTTGTAAATAAGGCAAAAATAGAGAAGCAAACAGAATTTATCGGTAAATTTCCGTGTGTAATCATTACACCTGATGATAATCAGCTGATTTTAGGTGGAAGTGAAATGCGTCGCAAATTTATAGATGCCACACTTTCACAATTCTCCAAGGAATATTTTCATAATCTTGTGACTTACAATAAGATATTAGCACAACGAAATGCATTACTGAAATCATTTTATGAGAACAGAACTTTCGATAAAACGCTTCTTGAAGTGTATAACGAAAGGTTGATTGAATGCGGAAATATCATTTTTAAGCACAGAAAGTCGTTCTTAGAGCAATTTATACCATTATTCAACCACTACTATCATAAGATTTTTGATGGAAATGAAAGTATAAGTATTACTTATGATTCTTGTTTATTAAACGCTGATTTAAAAGAAGTTATACAAAAAAATGAACACCAAGATAGAACTGCACAACGTACTACCAAAGGTATTCATACAGATGATCTTATTTTTGAACTAAACGGTTTTCCAATTAAGAAAATTGGTTCTCAAGGTCAGCAAAAGACCTTTTTGCTTTCTCTAAAATTGGCTCAGTATGAATTACTTAAATCAGAAAAACAAATTTTTCCTTTGTTGCTTTTAGACGATATTTTTGATAAATTAGATGTTGATAGAATTGCTAAGTTATTCGAATTAATCAATGGTGATAATTTTGGACAGGTATTTATTACAGATACGAATGAAGCAGAAATTAAGTCATTAATCATTGAAAAACAGATTGTTAACTATAAAATTATAAACCTTGGCTAAAAGAGTTGGCGGCTTTGTGCAAATCAAAGATGTGTTGGACAATATGATCCGAGATATGCGTATTGGTGATAAAATGAATGAGATGAATGTCCGTAAGCATTGGCATCAATTAATGGGAACTTATATCACCAATCACACGCAAAAGATCTATTTTAATAAAGGAAAGATTTTTATCTATATCGAATCGTCTGCCTTAAAACAGGAATTATACATGGCAAAATCCAAAATAATTTCAAGTCTGAATGAACGACTTCAGGAAGATCTGGTAAACGATATTATTATCAGATAGAGTTTACTTATTAAAAAATCAGTAAAACTTATCAAAAAATCGCTGCTAATTTTTATAATTTTGGAACTGAATCGAACAAATCTTGTTATACAATTAAACACAAAATATTATGGCATTAGAATTCACAAACGATAACTTTAAAGAAAAAGTTTTAGACAATCAAGGCGTAGCATTAGTAGACTTTTGGGCTGAATGGTGCGGACCTTGCCGATTGATCGGTCCTGTAGTGGAAGATCTTTCTAAAGAGTATGAAGGAAAAGCAACGATCGGAAAATTAAACGTTGACGATAACCGCGAAATTGCAGCGCAATACGGCATCATGAGTATTCCAACTTTATTGATCTTCAAAAACGGACAAATCGTCGATAAGCAAGTTGGCGTAGTTTCAAAAGGTGATTTAAAGAAAAAAATAGACGCAGCAATGGCTGTTGCATAAGCAAGATTTATTATTTAATTTAGTGGTTAAGTATTAATTTACTTAACCATTTTAATTTTTACAAATGAAAACGCTTACGGTTCCAATTACCGATATTGATTTCAGATCTTTAGGTTTAAATACTGAAACTATTTCATTTGCTAAATTGAAAGAGAAATTAAGCATTGAATATGCAAAAGAAGCATTTCAAAAATGTAATATGATTGCAGAAGAAGTTGGTTTATCGAACATGACTTTAGAAGAAATTAATGCAGAAATTACAGCCGTAAGAAATGCAAAAAATAATCATTGATACTAATATTGTCATTTCTTCTCTGATTGGAAATAGCTTTCCAAAGCAAATAGTGTTTGATATTATCCTTTCGCAAAAAGCAGAGCTTATTTTATCCAAAGAGATTTTTGCAGAATATATAGAAGTTTTACATCGTGATAAATTTAGAAAGTATCCAACTTTCTTGCAAAATGCCGAAATTCTTCTGAATAAATTAGATGAAATGGCAACTTACTTTGTGCCAACAGAAAAATTGAAAATTATATCTGATGATTTCGATAATCGTTTTTTAGAATTAGGTATAATTTCTAATGCGGATTTCCTGGTTACTGGAAATACCAATCATTTTAATTTTTCTGTTTACAAAAATTTACAAATAGTAACAGCTCAAGAATTTGTAAATACTTATTTTAGTGGTTAATATGCAAATTCAACAACAAGACTTTTTTCAATTCGACCAGCTTGATATACTTGCACGCCAAGTAGTTGAAGGTTTTATTATTGGTTTACACAAAAGTCCATATCATGGTTTTTCCGTAGAGTTTGCCGAACATCGTCTGCATAATGTTGGCGATTCTATCAAAGATATTGACTGGAAAGTTTTTGCACGAACGGAAAAACTCTACACCAAAAAGTTTGAAGAAGAAACAAATCTGCGTTGCCAGATTGTGATTGATGCTTCGTCGTCGATGTATTTTCCACAGGAAAGAGAAAAAGGCAAGCTCAATAAAATAGAATTTTCATGCGTTTCGGCAGCAGCTTTAATGTATTTGCTCAAAAAACAACGTGATGCAGTCGGACTTTCTATTTTTAGTAATGAAGTAAAAGTGCAGACTTCTGCCAAAACAAATGCTTTGCACCATCAGTTACTGATGAACGAATTGTATAAAGTTTTGACGACTACACAAGTACAACAATCTACTTCTGCGGCAAAATGCTTGCACCAAATTGCAGATTCAGTTCATAAGCGTTCGTTGGTAGTTTTGTTTAGCGATATGTTGGATAGTCTGGAAGAAAATGAAATTTTCTTAGCGTTACAACATTTAAAGCATAGCAAACACGAAGTTGTTCTATTTCATGTAATTGATAAAACGAAAGAAATAGATTTTACTTTCGAAAATCGACCTTACAAATTTGTAGATCTCGAAACCGGTGAAGAACTGAAACTACAGCCAAACCAAGTGAAAGATTTTTATGTAGAAAAAATGCAGGAACGCAAATTCAACTTAAAGCTAAAATGCGCACAATATAAAATAGATTTCGTGGAGGCAGATATTAATGAAGGCTTTCAGCCAATCATGCAATCTTATTTGGTAAAAAGAAGTAAAATGATATGATTAAAAGATTTGATGTAATTCTGGAAAAAAACGATAATTCCGATGAAAGGAAAAATCTATACGCAGCCGATGTTTTGGAAATCTTTAATAACATTCCATGGCAAAAAGAATATGATGAATGCCTTAGAAATTATGATGATTTCGGCAGTTATTTTAGTGTTAGCTATAAAGATAAATTTTCAGATTTTGAGTATTCTTTAGATGTTGAATTGTTTTTTGACGAAGATTCTTATAATGGTATTCCTGTGCCAATAAGTTATACAGTTTCATATTCTTATGAAGAAGAAAGAACTAAAAAAATATTTTTTGGTTTATTTGGAACAAAGCAAGTAATTAAAGAAGTTTTTGATTTTTTAGACGCGGTATCTTATGAATCGGTTGTAAAATATTTAGAAGCATTTTTGAGACATGACAATGAATTTCTTAAAAATGACATGAAAGCAAAAAATGAAGCAGATTTAAAAGACAATTTTTAATTTGTATTGATAAAACCCATGCCACGATTATCGTGGCATGATAATTAACTCATGTTACGATAAAATGCAACATCCAATCATTTCTTTATTTAAACTAAAATCAGACTTGAGTGATGATGATGCGCAGGTTTTATTATCATCTTGGACAACTTCTATACAACTAAAGCGTGGTGATTTTTTGGTTACATTGGACGCCAAAGAAAATTATTTATACTTTATACAATCCGGAACATTGCGTGTTTATTATCCAAGCAAAGAACAAGAAATTTGCGTTGGCTTTGCTTATGAAAATACATTTATCTGTTCGTTTCCTTCTTTTGTAAAAGACAAACCATCTGAATATTATATTCAGGCACTCAGTAAATGTGATTTATTAGCGATAAAAAGAAATGATTTTTATAAGATAGTCAACACATATCCAAAAATTGAAAGAGCTTGGCGTTGTTTTGTGGAAGATGCGTTAGTTGGAATTATAGAACGTGAAGTAGAAATCATTACATTAACACCTGAAGAACGTTACGATAAATTACTACAACGAAGTCCGCATATTTTTCAGAAAGTGCCACAAAAATATATTGCATCTTACTTAAATATGCAACCGGAAACATTAAGCCGTAGAAAACATCAAAGTAAAAAACATTGATTGCAGTCAATGTTTTATAAGTCAGCCAACACCATTTTTGCATAAAAATAATTATATGCAAAAGACAAACAAATTTTCACTAGTATTCTTAGTAATCGTTGGACTCGCATTCTTAAGTATTGCCATTCCTGCTTTTTTAAATCCTCAATCTATTATGGATAATGTACACGTTACACTTGGCAACGCAAGTGCGCTCAATTCTATTCGCGCCATGTATGGTGGTGTTAATTTATTTTTCGGTATTTATTTGATATTCGCGGCATTTAAAAACCAACGCACAGGATTGACTTTAGTGTTATTATATACAGGCGGTTTTGTAGTCGGCAGAATTTTTAGCTTGTTTGCCGAAGGAAATCCAAGCGCATTCATCATTCAATGGCTTTGTACAGAAAGTGTTTTAGCTGTACTATCTATTTTACTTTTACGTAAATTGCAGCAAAAAAATAGTGCAACTCAATTATAAAAAGTTCGGCGAAACAGGTTCTACCATAATCATTCTTCATGGTTTGTTAGGTTCTTTGGATAATTGGCAAACCATCGCAAAGCAATTAGCAACTTCGCATATTGTATATATTGTAGACCAGCGCAATCATGGTCGTTCGCCACATACAGATGAAATGAGCTACGAACTCTTATCGCAAGATATGCAGGAATTTTGTACGCAGCAAAATATCAGCAAAGCAATTTTTATGGGTCATTCAATGGGTGGCAAAGCAGCCATGCTGTTAGCATTGCAAAAAGCCGGATTAGTTGAGAAATTAATTGTTGTTGATATCGCGCCAACTTTCTATGATGGCGGTCATGAAACAATCTTGTTCGCTATGGCTGAAGCACCTTTAAAATCAACAGAAAAAAGAGAAGACATTGATAAATTCTTAGAACCAAGAATACACAATTTTGGCGTTCGACAATTTATTATGAAGAATCTTACACGCAATGAGAAAAACCAGTTTAAATGGAAATGCAACTTCGAAGCTTTGATCTTAAACTACAGAATGCTGATGGATTTTCCAAAATCAGAAAGTGTATTTCAAGGAAAAACGTACTTCATAAAAGGCGAAACATCTAACTATATCAATCAGGATAATTTTGAAGCTTGTGATCAGTATTTTCCTGACAATAAAATTATAGAAATAAAAAATGCAGGTCATTGGGTTCATGCTGATAATCCAAGCGGATTTTTAGAAACTATAATTTCTATTCTAAAATAATTTCTTACATAGCTGAAAATTATTTTCATTTTATTTAAAGTATTTTACTTTCTCATTCGTCTATAAAGTATAATGGATGAACAAACGCAATTTCTGCTTCCAAATATGAGTGTAAATGACAATGAAAAAATTGAGCAGATCGTTTCTAAAGAAAAGTCACGATTACTGAATTTTATTCGTCAGCGCACATCAAATTTAGAAGATGCTGAAGATATTTTGCAGGATGTTTTTTATGAATTGATAGAAAGTTTCAGGCTAATGAAGCCTGTAGAACAACTGGCTTCATGGTTGTTTACAGTAGCGCGTAACAAGATCACTGATTCATATAGAAAGAAGAAAGCAGTTTCGCTCGAAGACAATGTACATGTCAACGAAGAAGATGATGAACCTCTTTTATTAGCAGATATTTTAAGTGGAAATAATATTTCTGCAGACGACAAAATGATGAACGATTTGCTGATGGAAACTATCGCAGATGCATTAGATGAATTGCCAAAAGAACAACGTGATGCATTTGTCATGCATGAACTCGAAGACAAAAGTATGCAGCAAATTGCAGATGAAATGAATGTTCCGCTCAAGACAGTTATCTCACGAAAACGTTATGCAGTTTTATATTTAAGAGCGCGTTTGAAAACATTATACAAACAATTTATAAACGATTAAAAAGATTATCATGAAAAAAGGATTTTGGATTTTTAAAGCAATAAAAATCGCAACAACAGTAATAGTATTTGTTTTACTATTCGTATTTATAACCATGAATTTATGGAACTGGTTGATGCCACTTCTTTTTCATGCACCAGTCCTCAATTTCGCAGAAACTTTAGGTTTGTTGGTGCTTTCTAAAATAATATTCAGTGGCTTTGGTCGTGGAGGCGGCAACAGGTTTGCCGAACGTCGCAGATGGAAAAGAAAAATGGAAGAACGATTGATAAATATGACACCTGAAGAAAAAGAAAAATTTAAAGCCAACTTTAAAGGTGTTTGTGGAAATAGGTTTGGTGGCTTTGAACAGAAAGAAAATGTGGTAGCAGAATAATTTGACACTATAATTTTCATCAAATTTCAAATTCGGAACTTTTTAAAAGTTCCGAATTTCTTGTTTTTAAGCTATCATAATTTTCTCTCTTAAAGCCTTATCTTTGATAAATAACTAAAACTATGTTTAAAAAAGTTTCACTAACAATTCTTGTTATCATTGCGGTTGTAATTGCTTATGCAGCCTTCGGCAGAAAAGACCTCACCTTATCTAAAGATTATGTAAATAAAAAATATAGTCAGCCCAATTCTCATTTTTTAAACTGGAAAGGCACACAGGTTCATTACACCGAAAGCGGAAAAGGATTTCCAATATTGATGATACACGGTTTTGGTGGCAGCAGCTATGATTTTAAAGCCTTAGACTCTTTATTGAATGATCAATACAGAGTGATAAGAATAGATTTGCCAGGTTTTGGCTTGTCAGATTTTCCGGAAACAAAAGACTTAAATGGTGATTATATAAAAGTATATGATGAGTACTTTTCATTCCTGTTAGATACACTTCATTTAGATTCTATGTATGTGATGGGAAATTCCTTAGGTGGTTTAATGTCGTGGAATTTAGCTGTAAAGCATCCGCAGAATGTAAAGAAGCTGATACTGTTTAATAGTGCAGGTTATGAAATGAAAGAAGTTTTAAAAACGGCTAACGTAAAATATTTCTCAGGCAACATGGCAAAGATATTTTTGAAGAACGGTTTGCCTGAATCTTTCATGACAAAAGGCATTAGTCGTATTTTTTATGATCCTGATTTTCTGAAAGAAGATGAACGTTTCAGGTTATTTGAAATGTGGAACCGCAAAGGCAACCTGCAACAAATTATGAACATGACTTCTTCTGATAAATATTTAGATACGAAAGTGGTAAGCACAATTGCCTGTCCGACTTTAATTGTTTGGGGAAAATATGATAAAGTAGTACCTGTCAAATATGCTGAATATTTTCATCGTGATATAAAGAATAGTGAAGAAATTATTTACGATTCTTGCGGTCATGTGCCTATGATAGAAAGACCTTTAGATGTAAAACGCGATGTATTGAAGTTCTTACATGAAAGCAATTAACACAGGTTATTGAGTTTATTTTTGTTTATAAAAACTTATCTTTAATAAACAAGTAAAATTATGTTTATAGAAATCTTAATAGTCATCCTTCTTGTCATTGCAGCCATATTACTGTATGTAGTGTTTGGTAGAAAAGACCTGACTTTGCCAACTGATGCGGTTATAAAAAAATATAGCTTACCAAATTCTAAATTCATTAACTGGAAAGATACTCAAATTCATTACACAGAAAGTGGTAGTGGTTTTCCAATTTTAATGATTCATGGTTTTGGCGGCAGCAATTACGATTTCAAAGAACTCGATGCTTTATTGAACGATCAATATAGAGTAATAAGAGTAGATATGCCTGGATTTGGATTGTCAGGTTTTCCGGAATCAAGTTATGATGATGACGATTTCTCAAAAGTATATAATGAGTATTTTGCTTTTTTATTAGATGCACTTCAACTGGATGCTATGTATGTTTTTGGAAATTCCTTAGGTGGTTTAATGTCGTGGAATTTAACGGTAAAATATCCTGAAAAGGTAAAGAAATTAGTGTTGTTTAATAGCGCAGGTTATGAAATGAAACAAGTCTTAAAGTCAGCAAACGTTGGTATCTTAGCTCATCCAATAGTAAAGTTATTGTTGAAAAGAGGACTTCCAAGATTTATGTCAGCAAGAGGTATCAGTCGTGTGTTTTACGACCAAAGTATATTAACACCTGAGAAAATTACAAGAGTAAATGAACTATGGAATCGTAATGGCAACCTGAAGCATATTATGACTATGACTGCTTCCGATAAATATTTAGACACCAGTGTAATAACAGGCATTACCTGTCCGACCTTAATTATTTGGGGAAAATATGATAAGATTGTTCCTGTAAAATATGCACATTATTTTCATCGTGATATAAAAAACAGCAAGCTCATAATTTATGATTGCGGTCACGTACCGATGATGGAAAAGCCTTTGGATGTGCAGCGTGATGTGTTGCAGTTCTTACATGAAACAAACTAAACCATGCAGTCAGCATCTATTTCTACTATAAAAAAAGAACTGCAAAATGTGCCACAAGAAGCATTGATAGAGTTGTGTCTGCGAATGGCAAAGTATAAAAAAGAAAACAAAGAACTGCTGAATTATTTGTTGTTTGAAAGCACACACGAACAGAACTATATCAACACGATAAAAGAATCAATAGAAGAAGAATTTACAAAAGTAAATACTGCCAATATGTTTTTTGCTAAGAAAGGCATTCGAAGAATATTAAGATTGGTAAATAAATACATCAACTATTCACAACAGGCAGAAACAGAAATTGAAGTGCTGATTCATTTCTGTAAAGAACTAAAAACATTAAAAATTGATTATACAAAAAGTGCTGCCATGGAAAATTTGTATAACAATCAATTAAAGAAAATAAATAAAGCCATTGCAACTTTACACGAAGATCTGCAATACGATTATCAAAAAGAGATAGACAGTATTTCTTAAACAATATTGAGTGCCAAATTTTAGCCTTACTTTTTGAACCAAAAAGTAACAAAAAGTTTTTATGATTTTTAAGGTGATTTGCTTTCTTATCTTGACTTCGTCAAGGAAAGCAACCGAAGCTAAAATTAAATGCCATGCTTATAATCCTGCTTATTTAATTTTACTTCTATCACTGAAAAAATCATAAAGCTACGCAAAGAAAAGCTACGCAATTCCAAACAAAGAATTTGCTAGCCTATCAATGCTTATAAACAGTCAGCATTAAATCATCATTTAAGATGAATTTATTCAACAACTTTTGTAATAACTTGTTAAAGCATGAAAGTACAACGCTTAAATATGGATAATTCCTGGTGGATAGAAATTAACAATACAAAGCTGCTCATTGATCCTTGGCTGCATGGAAAAGAAGTAGATTTTTTTTCGTGGTTCAATACGCAATGGCACAAGCATACACCAATAGAGTATAAAGATCTGCCAAAGTTTGATTATGTTCTTATCACACAAAAATATCCTGATCACTTTCACAAAGAGACTTTGTTAAAGTTAAATCCATCAAAATTTATTGTACCGCAAAGTATAGAAGAAAAGATACGTAAGCTTTTTCCAAAAGCAGAGATTATTTCATTTGGTCATCATAATAAAGAATTTGAAATTGGAGATGTTACTTGTAAATGGTTTCCGACAAGCCGTAAGATAGATCCAATTTACGATGCATTGTTATTGTCTGATGATGTTGAATCTGTATTCATCGCAACACATGGTTATACATTTTCAAACACAACACAACAGCCATCAAAACCGGTAACGTTATTAATCAGTCCATTCAATTTTTATAAGCTGCCATTCTTTTTAGGTGGTACGGTTTCGCCTGGCATCAAAGGTTTGCAGTATTTAAACGATGTGCTGCAACCATCATATATTGCTGCCACTCACGACGAAGATAAACATGCAGAAGGCATTGTATCAAAGCTTGCCAGTATTATCAGGATTGGTAAAGAAGAATTAAAACAACACCCAAATTTATCAGCTAAATATCTCGAACTTGACCATTACTCACCTATAGAATTATAACTATGAAAAAACCACTTTTAGAAGTCATTGCAATATATACTATTATCCTTATCACAGGTTATTTATCGTATGTATTATCGCCGTTTGAAAATAATTTGTGCGCATTGTTTGTCGCAGATATTATGATGACTATTGTTTCTTATATTTTTTCTTTGATCAAAAAGAACAGCAGTGTATATGATGCATATTGGTCAGTTATACCATTCTTTTTTCTTTTTATTTGGATGTCAGATGCACAGCTGACGTTGAATAAATATCACTGGCTCATTGCAGGTATATTTACGTTCTGGTCTTGGCGTTTAACTATCAATTGGGCAAGAAGCTGGACAGGATGGCACCACGAAGACTGGCGTTATGTAGACTTTCGCAAACAATTTCCTAAAGGCTTTGAGTTTATAAACTTCTTCGGCATCCATTTATTTCCAACCTTAATTGTTTTTGTTTCGTGTTCAGGATTGTACTACTTCTTTAGATCACCATTCATTCAGTTTCCAAGCTGGTGTATTGTCGGTGGATTGATCTCTTTCATAGGTATTCTTCTTGAATTTTTTGCAGACAATACATTGTATAATTACCGTAAAAGTGGAAAGAAAACTGAAGGTGATGTGCTGCGTGAAGGCTTATGGAAATACTCGCGCAATCCGAACTACTTAGGTGAAATGCTTTTTTGGATCGGCATGGCTATTGTAGGCAATAGTGTAGGCGATGTACCAATATGGACCATTACCGGCGCCATTGGTATGGTCTTAATGTTCTTATTCGCATCTATACCAATGAAAGAAAAAAGACAATCACGCAAAGCAGCTTTTAAAAAATACCAGGAAGAAGTTTCTATATTGATACCAATGCCTGTAAAGAAAAAATAATATTATTCTTAATTCAAAATGCTACTTCATTTGTTTTTGTAAAAAAAAATACCATCGTTCAGGATGGTATTTTTTTATAATCTATGTTAATCATTAATGTTATGATTCTATAAAAGCTAACAGATCTTTATTAATAGTTTCAGCTTCGGTGGTAGGCATACCATGCGGAAAACCAGGATAGGAAATAAGCTTGCCGTTCTTTAAAAGCTTGATAGCTTTTGCAGCGGTAATTCCGAAAGGAACGATCTGGTCGTCTTCGCCATGCATCAGTAATACAGGTATGTCCACACTTTTAAGATCTTCTGTAAAATCTGTTTCTGAAAATGCTTTAATACACTCATATTGCGCATTAATGGCACCCATCATACCTTGTCGCCACCAGTTATCTTGTATGCCTTGAGAAATTTTTGCACCTTCGCGATTGTAGCCGTAAAACTTTACCGGAAAATCCTTAAAATACTGTGGACGATTAGTTGCAGTATTTAAGCGTATCTCATCAAATACAGCCATCGGTACACCATCCGGATTATTGTCAGACTGCACCATAACAGGTGTTACCGAACCAATCAGCACTGCTTTTGCCACGCCTGCCTGTCCGTGCTTTGCCACATAGTGAATCACTTCGCCGCCACCGGTAGAGTGTCCGACGTGTATGGCATCTTTTAAATTAAGAGCGTCTGTGAGTTCTGCAACATCTGCTGCATAAGTATCCATATTATGTCCTTCTGCTGTTTGCGAAGAGCGACCATGACCGCGACGATCGTGAGCAATCACCCTGTAACCTTTGTTCAGGAAAAATATCATCTGTGCGTCCCAATCATCGGAAGATAATGGCCAGCCATGATGAAAAACAATGGGTTGTCCTGTTCCCCAATCTTTATAGTAAATTTTTGTACCGTCTTTTAGTTCTAACTTGCTCATGTTGTTTTATTTTGAATTACTTGATTAACACAAAGTATAGGAGAAAGGTTGTAGTTGTTAATTTTGATGTGTCTCGTGTCAGTGTTAAGGTAGTTATAGATACTCTATTTTCGTGGACCTAAAGCTAAATTGTGGTTCGTGAGGACACGAACCAAGGCTGAAGCATCTTGTTGTCAGGCTGAGTTTATCGAAGCCATCTTGTGTGTAGTCCTTCGATAAACTCAGGATGACACACATCACGTCATGCAGTTCCGAAGCTTTTAAATTGTTTTAGTATCTGATTAGTTCCTGAAAACAATACGCACTATTTAAACTCATCACTCAATACTAATTCCTAAGAGATATTGGCGTAGGTTTATTTTCATCCAACTGTTGCACGCACACTCGCTCTTGCACGCAGCACACTCGAAGTTGCACGGAGAACACTCATGGTTGCACAGAGAACACTGACGGTTGTAAAGAGAACACTCGCGATTGCACGGAGAACACTGGCGGTTGCACGGAGAACACTAGCAGTTGCACGGAGAACACTAGCGGTTGCACGGAGAACACTCGTGATTGCACGGAGAACACTCGTGATTGCACGAAGAACACTAGCGATTGCACGGAGAACACTCGTGGTTGCACAGAGAACACTCGCGATTGCACGGAGAACACTAGCGGTTGCAAAAAGTGCTCGTAATATGCTTATTATGAATAGATTGGGTGAATTTTAGGTAAACGTCAAAGAGGTTTAAAACCTCTTTGACGTTTACCTAAAATTCCAAAGACTACTTACCATGCTTCGTCCTCACGAAACAAGACTGAGAGCTTGGTGTATATTCAATTATTTAGGTTAGAACAATCTTTTTGCAAGTATTGGATTTTTTAAATCAATCCAAAATATCTTTAATGGTTCATTTTTATCAATTTGACCATTTTTATTTGCATCATTTTTTGCAAAGATATAAAGTACATCATTTTTTGAATCGTATTGCGAACGTGCAGCCGAATAATACTTTGGTAATAACGAATTTCGGGTTTCAGCATTTATATCGTAATAGTAAAATTTTCTTAAATCTTTTCTATTGATAAATTTGTCTTTATTCGTGTCTTCATCATAAACAGAAACTAAAAAATAATTTCTTATAACAGGAATTTTTTCTATTGAATCTTGTGTGTACGATGGATAATACAATGTTTTAATGAGTGCAGGTTTACCGAAAAAATACACCAATTTTTCTGTTTTTAAATTGTAGTGCGCTAAGTTTAAAAGATTGTAACCATATAAAATTTGAATTCCGGGAACATAACGTTCAGAAACTTCATATTCATTTCCATCTTCATCATATTCTGTAGTATATCTGCTTGACGTTGCATCAACTTCATCGTTACTGATAAGTTTATTAGTTCTGTAAATTGTAACTAACCGGTGTTCTGGAATGCCTGTTAAAATAACATTGTTTGGCTTCGATAATATTTTATTTAAAGTAAGATTTCCATCAATCGAATTGATGGATGTATCTTGACTTTCGTTCACAATTTCAGTGCTGATTTGTTCGTCTTTGTATTCACGTATCTTATTTTCTTTGTATGATTTTATAGCATACATTACTGATAAAACTATCAATATTATACAAAACGCAATGGCGATTTTTTTTTTCATCTATTGTAATTCATTCCTTGATCATTGTGGCACACGTCAAAGAGGTTTAACCTCTTTGACGTGTGTTCTATTTAATTCAAACTTCCAAAGTCAACTGGTACTACACGTGAAATACCTTGCTTTACCATGGTAACTCCGTAGATGCTGTCAACACTTGCCATCGTAGATTTATTGTGCGTTACAATAATGAACTGTGAGTTCGCAGAGAACTTGCGTATCGCTTCGTTGAATTTGCGGATGTTCGCATCATCTAAAGGCGCATCTACCTCATCTAAAATACAAAAAGGTGCAGGCTTGTATAAGTATAAACCAAACAGCAACGATAAAGCCGTCAGCGTTTTTTCACCACCTGAAAGCTGGTTGATACCTTGTGGTCTTTTACCTTTTGGTTTCGCGATAATATCAATATCAGATTCCAAAGGATCATCAGGATTTACCAACACTAAATCGCAATTGTCATCTTCCGTAAACATGCTTCTGAATACATGAATAAAGTTCTCACGCACTGCATGGAATGTTTCTAAGAACTGTCCTTTTGCCGTATTCTCAATCTCTAACATGGTCTGCATCAAATTCTCTTTCGAGTCGATCAGATCTTTCTTTTGCGTATTGATAAATTCGAAGCGTTCATTCATTTCGTTGTATGCTTCTTCAGCCATCGGATTTACTTCACCAAAGTTTTCTATACGACGTTTTACTTTTTCAATCCTGTCCTGCAATTCATCTTTTGCAGTTTCAGGTAAAGTAAGATTTGCCGTAAATTCTTCCGCATCAATATGGAACTCGATAGATAAACGTTCTTTCAAAACATTCAGCTTTAATTTCAATTCACTCAGCAAATCCTTTTTATTCATAATGGTTTGCTCAATGTTTTGTTTGTTTTTATTTTTCTCACGAATTGCATCTTCAATCGCTGTAATGCCTTCTTTTACTTTGTAGTAATCAGTTTCCTGACCAGAAAGTGTTTGCATCAGCGTTTCTTTTTCTTTGTAAGAAACCACTAATTCTTCTTCCAGTTTTTCAATCGTTTCTATCAATACATCAATCTCGAATTGTGAGTTTTCGATGTCTTCTGTTGCTGTTGTTAAGCGTGTTTGGTTTTCTTCTAACTGGCTTATTTTATAAGTTAGTGTTTGTTGGTTCGACTTTAATTTATTCTCTTGTTGGATAAATAAAATGTTTGTCTGGTTGAATGTCTGAGAAAATTGGTTGTATAATTCGTTCGCTTTTCTGAAATCATTTTCTAAATTATCCAACGCCGTTTTATGTTCTTGCGAAGTTTGAATATGCGCGCCTAATTGTTCTCTTATCGGATTGATTTCTGCCAATAAATTTTCTATTTGTTCCTGTAAAGCCTGTGCTTGCGACGTGATTTTGCCGATAGAATTTTCTTCACTTTCTATCTTAGATTTTTTAGCTACTAACTCTTTTTCTATTTGTGTTAATTGATGATTTTCTCTTTCAATTACATTGCGGAAAGAGTTTACTTTTAAGTGTTGAAGTTCGTTGTAATTATCTTGCGTAACTTTTTTAAGATTCATTACTTCTGTTTCCAAACCTTTGATTTCTTTCTCTAAAATCTCTAAGTTTTTCAAACGACCTAAACGCTTTCCTTCAAACAAACCAACTGCACCACCAGAAATCTGTTTGTCAGATTTTAATAAATGACCTGAGTTTGAAATGATGAAAACATCTTTTTTATTGTCTAAAGAATTGAAAATCGTGTTCACATCATTGCCTTCATCCGCAATATAAATTCCATTTAACAAATAGGATAGAAGTGGCTTGAATTGTTCATCAACCTGAACAATATCTATTGCTTTGGTAGCATTTGCAACTGTAGCATTCGAATTATCAGCAGATAATTTTTTAAAGTAATCAAGAATTAAAAAGCTTGCTTTTCCAACAGAACTTTGTGACAACACATCAATGGCATTGATCGCTTCATTTTCTGTTTCAACTACGAAATTATTTAAGTAAGGTTGCAAAACACTTTCAATGGCAACACGATATTTTTCTTCCGAATAAATAATATCAGACAATAAAGGTGTGTCTTTTAACCAATTGACATTTTTCTTTAAAAACTTAATAGATTCAGGAAAACCTTCCAGGTTATCTATCATGTTTTTAGTAAGCTTAAACTCATTGTTCTTAGCGTCTAAAGTCCTGTTTTTATTGGTTAGTTCTTGTCTTAGCTGTTCTGTCTTTTCTTCTAAAACAGCGATCTTTTCTATATTCTCTTCTTCTTTAAATTTCAGATCTTCCACTAAAGATTTTTGCTTTTCGATACGTTCTTCTGTTGATGAAATATCGTTCCGCAAGCCTTCTAATGTTTTGATACGTTCTTCGTTTTCAAACATAGATTGTTGCGCACTGCGTTGTAATGCTTCGTGTTGTGATTCTTTTACAGCAATCAGTTTTTCTGTTTCTGTAATTTTATTTGAACTTGCTGCATGCTTTTGTCGTGCTTCATCAAGGTTATTCCTGAATTCTAAATTAGTATTGCGTTGGTCTTCTAACTTAGCTTTTGCAGCATCAAAATCAACACGAATAATTTCTAACTTTTCTTCGTCTTCTTTGTTAAAAGTTTTAAGGTTTTCAATCTCTTTACTTAATGTTTCGATGATTGCTTTTGCCTGAATTATCTGGTTGTTAAGTTGTCTTATTTTCTCTTTTAAGAAAGTAGATTTTTGCTGATCAATTTTCTTTTGACTTTCTTTTTCCTGTAATTGCGCTAAGAAACTGTTCAATTGTTTTTGCTGATCTGATAAAGATCTTTCCTTATCTAAAACCGCTAATTTTTCTTTTTCTAAATTTGCTTCCGAAGATTCTATTTGTGTAGAAATTTCTAAACGCTTGTCTTCATGCTCTTCAATTTCTTTTGTTGAAAGTAAAAAGCTTTCATTGATTCCATGCAATTCATATTTCGATAGATCAATAGAAATTACTTTGTATTCTTCTTTATAGTTTTTGTATTGACGTGCTTTTTTTGCCTGTGATTCTAAAGATTTTAAGTTCTTGTCAATTTCAAATAATAGATCTTCTACACGATTCAAATCAGCTTCTGTTGCCTGTAGTTTAGCGATGGTTTCTTTTTTTCTTGCTTTATATTTAGAAACACCGGCAGCTTGTTCAATCAAAGTACGACGTGCATTGTCAACGTTGTTCAAGATCTGGTCGATCATCTTCAACTCAATAATTGCGTATGAATCGGTAGAAATTCCGGTATCCATAAACAAGTCTTTGATGTCCTTCAACCTGCAAGAAACACCATTTAGCTTATAATCGCTGTCGCCATCACGTTCTACAGTTCTGGTAATTGTTACACTTGCAAACTCTGTCGGTAAAAGGTTTCTTGTATTATCTAAAGTCAAAGAAACTTCAGCAATATTCGCAGCACTTTTGTCTTTCGTACCGTTGAAGATCATGTTATCCATTTTCTCCAAACGCAAAGCTTTAGTTTTTTGCTCACCTAAAACCCAGCGAATGGCATCAACTACGTTCGACTTTCCGCAACCATTCGGTCCAACGATACCTGTAATATTATTTTCAAAATTGATTTGAGTTTTATCGGCAAAACTCTTAAACCCTTTAATATCCAAACTTCTCAGTCTCATCTGTATAATTTATCAATTCCGGAAAAATCCGTTCCGTAACTACGGAACTGACAAATATACGGCAAATCGCACAACTCCATTTTATGAGAAAAGGATAGTTATATACATTTTCAGTGTAATTTTAACAAAATGCGTGGATAATATGTGGAGAAAATAGTTTGTGAAAAACTAAGATTTTACATGAAAAAGCGAGGCTGATCGTTAAATCAGCCTCGCCACTTTTAAAAACAAAACTACAAAATGAAGAGTTGCTAGTTGTTAAGCAAAAAATGGTGTAACTAATGTTGTTACTTCTGCTTCTGTTAATGGTTCATCAAATGCTTCAGTTGCGGCATTTGCTGAAATAGAAAATCCATTGATACCTGTAATGGTAATATTATTACTACCAACTACTTGGATCACATTTTGCTCGCCTGCATAGTTGGCATTTACCGACGCACCAATTCCACCTGTATCGTTACCTGTGATCCATGGTTTCACGTCTGCGCCTCTTGCTTTACGCATTTGACGTATATGTGATGCGTGACGTGCTTCTACTGAATGAATATTTAATGCTGCTGTTAACACGGTACGGTTTGCAGCACCAATTAAGTTGCCTGCCTGACCTTTATAGGCTCTAACACCTGTATCTTCTAATGCTTGTGCTACTGCTAAGAATGTATCATAACTTAAGAAAACCGTAGGAAAAGTTCCATCTGCAGTGAAGTCAAAATCTGACTCTACAAAAGATACAGGCACACCGCCAGCTGCCAAAATAGCATTTTTTAAGAATGTAACGTGATCGCCTTCGTGATTGCGTATAGTTGTTAAAGCAGTTAAACCAGGACCTACCGCAGCAGTTGATATTAATGCTGTATTTATACCTTTGTTATAAAAATGATATTCAAGATATTCCAATTTTAAGGCAAAGTTCAATACATCAAGAACAGCAGTTGCGTTTTGTGGCGAACCATATGCTTTTTGAATCATAGAACCAAATGCGAATGGTAATGCTGTTAATGCGATTTTTCCGCTAACACCTGCAAAGCCTTTAAAGGCATCTCGTCTGGTGCTGGTTCTTTCGTAGATTTCCGGATCTACTTTTTCTATTTCTGATATTATATTTTGTAAATTCATGATAATTAAATTTAAGAATGATTAAAAATTAGAGATTGATTAAACAGGTAAGTTGCTTGCATTTATTTTAGTGCTTACATATGTTCCTGCAATTGCTAATACAGCAGGCGGCAACATATGTTTATCTAATGAACCTGCAGCTAAATCATTAGCAAAAGTTCCAGGCGTAATTAAGTCTCTGATTAAAGCCGCATGACGTGCTTCAACAGAAACGATTTTTCCTGCTAACGCTAAATAGTTTACATCAGAAATTAACTGTCCTGCACCGTTGTATGCTGATACACCTAAGTCTTCAAATGCTTTTGCTGTTGCTAATACTTTTTCTCTACTTGTAAAATCTATACTGGAGAAGTTTACTTCTAAACCGCCGATAGCATTGCTGCCTAAAGCATTTTTGAAGAATTCTCTGTGTGCAATTTCGTGATCGCGAATATCAGCTAATAAAGCAGATTCTGCCGCAGTAATACCCGAATATGGAGACGCAATTACTTTTGTGTAAAACGCAGCTTCCAATTGTTCTAAGGCATATGCATAGTTGAGTATGCCAACATCACCGCTACCTAAGTTTACGCCGTCTGTTGTAATATCATCTTCTTTCTTACAGGCAGTCATCACGAATGCTGAAATTAATGAAAATGCTCCTGCTTTGGTTAGGAAATCTCTTCGAGATACCAATGAAGTTTCAACCTCGTGTAGGGTTGCACCTTCGTTTGTTTCTAATTTGTTTAACATGATAATGTAAGTTTTAAAGTGTGAATAAAGATTTAGTTTTTAAATCGTTTTTAATTTTATAAAGTATACAACACAACCATTTTAATAATGTTTTAATAAAGTTTGTGCTTGAAAAGCCTTGTTTACACTAATGGTTTGAAGCATTTTAATAAGTTAAACAAACAGCAATAAATCATCATTTTTAATGATTTTTTTAAATTATATTTCTTCATTAAGTGCGTGCTATCTAAAAAAATAGCCGAACAGAAATGTTCGGCTATCGTTGTAAGAAAAATGTTTATATACTAAATATGGTGTTATTCTACAGAAGCAGTATTTGTTTCGTTCATGTCGCCTTTACTAAAAATTATATGACTAAAGTTTTGACCAAGCACTAAATCTTTATCTAAGAAAAAATAGTCTAAGTTTAAATTGTAATTAAAATCATTATATTCAATTTTAATTTTGTTGGCAATCACTTTCCATTTGCCTTTTAATGTTTTTACGATTGCACCGTTTTCATTAAGAAATTCGTGTTTAAATTTGTTATTGTCCTGAAATGTAAAATATTCGGTGACATAATCTACATTGGAAACTTTGTCACTAATTTTCTGAAGGTCATTCTTTGCGCTGGCGTTGGTATATTTCCAACTTCCAACCAACTCTTTTTTTTCATTACTTCCTTTTGCGAATGTGCCTGCAGAAACAGAAGCTATAATTGCGGTGATAAGTAAGAACTTTTTCATGATGCTTATTTTTGATGTTGAAGGAATTTTGTTTTATTTTATAATGTAAAATTGCTTCGACATTTTCTAACGTGCATTACATAATTACAACTCGTAAGTTGTAATTATTACATGTAGTATTTGTGTAAGGATAAATTGGAATGACATAAAAAGAAAAACACCTTACCAGTTGAGGAACAGAGTAAGGCGTAAGAAACATAAAAACCCAATATGTGTATAAAAAGTGAAATTAATTCACTGAACTCATTTCTAATTTTGTATGTAGTGATTTGATATTGTAAATGTAGTGCCAATGTCTTCCAATAACTTACACAATTAGTTTCAAATGTTGCACGATTCCAATATTAATATGTAATGTGTTGTAAATGAATATTTTAGAATAAGACAGAAGTAAGCATTAAATTGTATGATTACTGTAATAATTAAGAATGAAAAGAGCTTTCACTATATACAATATAATTCTTAGTAAAAGAGTGACCACGAAGGGACTCGAACCCCTAACCCTCAGAGCCGAAATCTGATATTCTATCCAATTGAACTACGTAGCCATTTTTGTAGTGTTAGATATATGCTAACAACTATTAATATTTGCAAAAGTAAAAAAATATTTTCAGTTTATTTTGCATTACCGATTACGATTAAGTTATAACGTTTAACTTTGCAATATGGAAGGAAGGAAAGTTTCAGAAACGCTGAATATTCAAACAGAATTGATCATGCCGGCGCACACTAACCCGATTGGTAATTTAATGGGTGGACATTTATTGAGTTGGATGGATGTTTGCGCAGGAATTTCTGCTATTAAACATAGTGGCGGTATTACGGTAACTGCAAGCTTGGATAATGTATCTTTTAATTTACCTATTAAGATGGGTGATATTGTGATATTGAAATCTTTTGTAACGCGTGCATTCAATACATCTATGGAAGTAATTTGCGAAGTGTTTATAAAGAATATTAAAACACAGGAAGAAGTGAAGTCGCACGAAGCATTTTTCTCTTTTGTTGGATTAGATTTTACCAATACAACACCTATTAAAGTAGCACCTGTAATTCCTGAAACAGAGCGAGAAAAACAATTGTATTCAGATGCCTTACATAGAAGAGAATTGCGGCTGATAAATGCTGGTAAAATGCTGGCGAAAGATTCTGTTTATTTAAAAAGAGAATTTTTTGAATAGATCAAGACTAATAGAGTCAAGAGCCAAGACTTTTTATTTTCTTTATTAATACTATTTGTCTAACAGACTAATAATTGATGAGCATATGTTCTTTCTGCCTGTCTTCTCTGCGTAAGAAAACAATACCCATTTCAAAGATGTCAATAGTGCGCGTTACTTTCTCATGGTTCTTTATAAATTCCCAAGCTTCCTGCATTTCTTCACTCCAATGTATGTCATCGAATAGTAGAACAGTGTCGTTATGGCAATAAGGCAGCACTGTCTTAAAATATTCAATAGTTGGTACTTCACGATGGTTGCCATCAATAAATATCAGGTCAAATTTTTTGCGTTCATCGCAGATCTTCTTTAGTTCATTGTCAAAGTTCCCTACAATTAGCTGAACATTTTTAAGGTTCAACTTTTTAAAATTATCTTCTGCGATCTTCGCAATTTCAGCACTGCCTTCTACTGTAATTACTTGCGTATTTTCATGAGCAGAAGCTAAGTAAGCTGTTGTAATTCCTAAAGATGTACCAAGTTCTAAAATAGAATTTGCTTTGAAATAACGAACCAACATATAAAGCAAGTGTCCGTATTTTTCCTTCTTTACACTTTTACGTGCAATCTTGCTGATCTTTCTTTTGTGTGTTTTGAATGCGCGAGAACCTGCACCAAGATCTACCACTTCAATTTCTGCATGGTTATCTTTCAGTTCATCTCTTAAATTTTCGATACGCTCATAATCTTCATAATTTATTTGCTTTTCGAAAACTTCAGTCACCAGCTTGTATACAAACGGTGAATGGATTTTATATTTATTGAATGAGGAAACCCAATAATTGATATATTCTTCTATTTGGAAAAAATTCGGCATGTGGTTAAAAATACATATTCTATTCAGAAAATAAGCACTTCGTTATCCACTAATATTAATTATTACCGAAAAACTTTAGTCTTCTATTCTGTTCAAGCGATAATCGATCACATCTAAAGGTTTTTTACCATTAAAATTAGGATTGGTAAATTCTGAATAATAAATAGAAAAACATAAACCACGCAACCCAATATTTAATTGTCTTAATGTAGATGGAATAATACCATCACTCGGATTATTTTGAGATTTTTCGCAAGCTGTGATGATCCAGTTTAAGATGCCATTAGGCAAAAAAGAGAAGATGGCTAACACTAAGTTTAAAGATGAAAAGTCATCTTTAGGAACATGCGTAACTAAATTATTTAAGTATGCAGTACCTGCAGCTTCTGTAAAGGAAGGAAAATCACCATTTTTAGGACAATAAATATCACCTACTTTGAGTAATCCTTTTGTTGCGCGTGTAGAAAAAAAATTCATAATCTTTTTAATGTTTAATGGTGAATGTCTAATGATAAATTGAGTTAAAGAAAACTCAAATTCATTCATAGTCCATAATTATTTTAAAAGCTGCATTGCCAATCTGTGTCCTAAAGATTTAATAGTTAAACCTGGATTGATGCCTGGTGCGTTTGGATAAATACTCGAATCTGCGATGTACAAAGTTTGCTCACCATGTACCTGAAACTCAGGATTTACAACCGATTTTGCTGCATCAACACCCATTACACAACCACCCATTAAATGTAAGCCAACCGGAAAATTAGACTTGCATATTTCTTTCGCACCGGAAGTTGTTAAAATATTTTCTATTACTTGTAATCCTTTATCACGTCGTGTTTTATCTTGGTCTGTCAATGTTTTTTCTACAGACATTTTTCCACTATTATCACATCTTATAACACCTGCATTTTCATCTCTTACTGCTACTTCTATGCATTGAATGTTACGATATTGTTTCATCAAGCGTTGGTGTTCTGCACCTGTTACATTCATCAGCATACCAATAGAAATTGGTGGTGCAAATACATTTTCCAGTTTAAAGCCTTGCGCTCTGAATGATGGATCTTTAGAAGCCACAGATTGAAACATGCCTTTGTGCGCATCAACCGGTTCGTTCTGAAATCCTAACCACATAAATTGTGGATGTGTTGCAAAGTTTTTGCCTAATGCCTGTAATTTTGATTGAAACCCTGAACGCATCATCATGCGTGTGGAGCCGAATGCGCCGCCGCAAAGGATTACTTTCTTGCCTTCAAAACTTACTTTGTTTCCGTTTTGCAAACCATGAATTTTGCAGGTATCATTGTTAGGCTCTACCTTTTCTATTTCTGTTTCTGTAATAATTTCCAAGCCTTCTTTTTCTGCTTTTTGCACAAATGCTACTAACGAACTTTGTTTAGAATCTCTAAAGCAACCACCTAAACAACCAATGCAGTCATTGCCTTTTTCAGCACCACAGTTGCTTTGTCCTCTACGTAAGTTTCCCCATTTATAGCCAAGTTTATCACACGCTTCTACAAACAATTTGGCATTACCATTTCTTTCTTCAGGTGTAAAAGTATGCAATACCATATCAGATTCTACCTGCGAATAATGCTTGTCCATTTCTGTATTATTAAACCAATCTACACCACTTTCAGCTTTCCAATCGTTAAATGCAATATCATCAAACCGATCCATTAAGCATTGATATACAATAGATGATCCACCTACCATTTTGGTACGTAAAAAACCGATTCTCGCAGCCTTGTCAAACTCGATGCCGCCGCCCCAATATAAGTGTGCTGATGTTTCTGCTTCTGTTTTTGGAAAAGTATTTTTCCGATAGAATTTTCCTGCTTCTATCAATAAAACTTTTGCGCCTGATTTGTTGAGATAATAGGCAAGTGAGCCACCGCCTGAACCTGAACCAACAACAATAAAATCGTATATCATATTAATTTTGATTTTTGTCTGAACCACTGATTTATATGATTAAATGATTCCGTTGATTTGCTAAATCTGCGTAATCTTAAAATCTGTTTAATATGTGTTTCAAAATGCCTTTTTATTTGAATTTTTCTTTGTTACCAATTCCATCTAACGGCAAAACATTTGAAATAAACTTGATCCAGTTTCTTGATTTGCCGAACCATGCCAGCATTACCGCGTGTAATAATTTGTATTTCGAATTCGTATATGGATACCATTGTGGTTCTATCAATTTACCTTGCTTATCTAACAAGACAGATTTTAAATTACAGAATGTCAATAAGCCATCTTCACCTTTGAAACGACCAATACCACTGTCTTTGATGCCGCCAAAAGGTAAGTAAGGATTGGCTTCATTCAGCATGTGGTTGTTTACACAAACATTTCCTGCTTTTATTGCACGTGCTACGCGTGTTCCACGATCCAGATCTTTACTCCAGACTGAAGCACTTAAGCCATACACAGAATCGTTTGCTAAAGCAATAGCTTCTTCTTCTGTTTTAAATTTCATGATAGCTAATGTCGGTCCGAAAGTTTCTTCCGAAGCAATCTTCATACCATGATTACAGTTTTCAAAGATAGTTGGTGGTATGTGATGCGAACCTTTTTCCTGAATGCCACCACACAATAATGTTGCACCCTTAGCAATTGCATCTTCTATATGATCTTCGATAATTTTTACCTGGAAAGAAGCTGTAACCGCACCAACATCGCAATCTTCAGGTGATGAAGTATCTCTGTTTGGATTAGATGTTCTTAAACGTTTTGTACGCTCTACTAAGAACGGAACTAACTTATCGTAAATGCCTTCCTGTACATACAAGCGTTCAATACCTGTACAGTTTTGTCCTGCATTGGTAAACGCGCCCCACATAATTCCGTTTACGGTTCTGTCGATATCTACATCATCAAATACAATGCTTGGATCTTTGCCGCCTAATTCCAAATCTATCGGAATCAATTGTTTTGCACATGCTTCCATTAATTTTCTGCCTGTATTTACACTGCCTGTAAAGTGTACTTTATCTGGTCTGAGTGCTAATAGTTTTGCGCCTGTTTCTTTTCCACCTACAACTACTTGTATAGCATCTTTCATAAAGCCGCTGTTTGCGAAAAAATGTTCCCAAAGTGGTTTTAACGGTGTTACTTCTGATGGTTTTACAACTACTGCGTTACCAGCCAAGAATGCCATTAAAGATGGAACGATTACCTGATAAAAAGGGAAATTCCAAGGTGTAATAACTAAGATGGTTCCAAGCGGTTCAATAAATTGACGTGATTTCTTTTCCATTAAAAATATCGGCTGCGAAACTTTTTTATCTTTCAATAATTTCGGTGCTAATTTTTTATAGACATCGATCACATCGGTTACTTCAAAAACTTCTGCAGCAAAAGCATCAGTTCTGGCTTTACCGGTTTCTGCAATAATGCAATCTAAAATAAAATCGCTGTGTGCAATTACATAATCGCGAATTTTGTTTACTTCTGCGATGCGTGCCTCCACAGTCATTGCTTGTATCTTTTGTTGTACGCTTTTCGCTTTTTCAAAATGTTCTTTTGCCTGCGCATCCGAAATTTCATCTATTTCATAAAGCGTGGTATTTTTAATAGGATTATTTACTTTAATAGATGTTGATGTTATTACTTCCATGATTTATTTTAGTTGAATACTAATTACTTATTTGACACTAAAATACCAATAAATGGTTACATGTAAAAATTTATGTTCTTAAAAAAATATTTTTAAGATTGAATTAACTTACAGGTTTAATATAGTTTTTCTGTATAAATGCTTCATGGTTTGCATGAACATTGAAAATGCATGTCATTTGTTTATGATTATCAGGATTAATCGAAGTAATCTTAATTATCAAAATAATTTGTTTCAGTTGCAAAATTCACACATTAAAATCCTGAAACATTTCCTAAGAATTATAAATCGATAAAAATCTATTTGCGTTTTAGATTTGTTCAAAAATTATCAACCATGACGACGGTACAAAACTACAAAGCAAACAAAATATTATTGGCAGAAGCATTTGGAACATATGATAGCTTGCCAAATACTGATGTTGCTGCAAAAGAGAATCAATTGATTCGCATAAAGCAGATTATTAAAGAAATGTCAACCTGTTTAAGATTTTAATTTGCATAGTAGATCAGCTATTTATTAAGAATATTGGTTAGTATAGATGAAATTTTTGTATTAAAACTTCCGAATAATAATTACACCTGCAACTACCAATGCAATTCCTATTACTTTCATAAAACTGATAGGATTTTGTTGTGCTACCAAAATATTAAAGTGTTCGAGTAAGACTGAAACGATCATCTGACCGGCAACCACTAAACCAAAGGTTAAACCCGGACCTAAAATAGGAAAAGCTAAAACTATTATAGTAACATAAAATGCGCCAAGCAAGCCACCAAGCCAAATATAGTTTGGTGCATCTTTAATGCCTGCCCAAGAGATTGTTTGCCTGGTTACAATGATATAGGATATTAAGGCTAATGCTCCAATTACAAAAGAAAACATGGAAGCGTACACAGGATTTGCAACTGCTTTTCCAAGTTTAGTATTTAAACCGCCTTGTATAGGTAAAAATGCACCTGATAAAAGTGCTAATAGAATCCAAATTAATTTACTCATGATTTTTATTTTGAATTTTTATTTAAACATATCAGCTTTCTTCGTGATAAAATATTTTGTAGAATTTTCTGCCGTCTTCATCTGTGCCTTGCTGTATCATTTCAGTATCGCCATGTATATAGATATGGAAATTTCTGTCGAGCTTTAAAACACTTTTAAAAATACGTGTCTGCTTTTTTACGGCTTGCGGCGAAATTTCAAAACTTTCTTTCAGGTCTAAAGCATTTTCCTTGATATAGCTTTCATTAAAATTCTGGAAAGATTTTATCACGTTCTTGTCCTGTAAAACTTCCATTTCAAATTCGCCTTTATCAAAGGTTTCGTGTTTCTTAAAATATTGCAGCGAACGATTCAATAGATCTATCTGATCTGTTTTGTTGGTTTGATATTCTTCGGTGAACTGGTCGGTGATAAAAGATTTGGTAAGCGATAAAAACTGGCTGGTGTTGTTGATGAAATCATTTTTTAATTCAACACTTAAAAATTCATTCAACCAGTAATCTGTATCGTTTCCATTGCTGTTGTTGTCTATAACAAAAAAATAGTATAAGGTTCATCAGTTAATAAGATCAAACATGCTTTATCTAATTTTCTGCCGCTGATACCTTGCTTGATGTTGAGCTTCATTTCTTCATTGCTGTTGGAATTGGTTTCTACAAAGTTTTCTTTGTTCTCAATTTTATAAATTCCGAGAGCAGTATAATGCTGGTTGTTGAGTTTCACATCATCATACTTAACAATAAAAAGATCACCATCTTTTATATTAGGATGCTTAGAAGTTGTTTTTAAATGCTGATGAATTTGTTGTGAAGTATTTTCAAAATCACTGCCATGAAAAATAGCTTTTGAGAGTTTAAATAAAGGATGCAGATCTAAGTCGATGCTGTGCGAAAACTCATATGTAGCAGCACTTGATGTAAATGGCTTTAGAAATATCTTCTTTAAGATTTCCTCTTCTTCTTCGTTGTCATACTCATAAGAAAATGGTGTTGTTGGCTTTTGAAATTCGTTACCAATTTTTTGAAAGGTAAGCTTGCGAATGGCTGCTTCTTGTATTTCTATCATGAGCGCTGATTATTTTAATGAGTGTGATTGATGATGATGTTTCGCATAAAGATACTAAGATGCTAAGACGCAAAAAAATAAGATAAGTTATAAAAAACACTTTCCTTCACCACGGTAAGTTGGTACAGTATCAATAATTTTACCGTCTGCTACTAAATGCAGTTGGTTAAAGCGTTCACATATTTCGCCTGCTTTGCTGTGACGAAAAAGAATGGCATCACCTATATTTATTGGTTGATCACCTTTATACTCGAAAGGTGTTTGTACTTCACCTGTTCCTTCGTTTTCTGTTAGTTCTATACCTTCAGGTAAGTAAGGTTTTGGTTGTTTATCAATACCGATAGTTCCGCTTGCAATGTAACCACCACCTAAGCAAGTATAGACATTTGCTTTTGGTTTGCGAACAATTTGTACGGCAAAACCAACAGCAGGCTGATGTTTGAAAGCGTTATAATAATCAAACAAAGCAGGTGAGTAAAAGCCTGAGCCAACCGTGATCTCGGTTACCCAATCTTCTTGTTTACTGCTTTCTATACTGCCTGTACCACCAGCATTTACTATATCTAAGGTGTGGTTCTTTGATTTTATATAAGCAACAATTTCCTGTCTTCGTTTAGTATAATCAATAATAGATTTTTTCTTTAGAAAAGGAATTACCAGATTTTTAATACCATTTGCAGGATTGTTTTCGCCTAAGCCGGCAATTTGTGCTTCATAACCCATCACAGCGTTTAGCGAAATATTTTCGTATTTATCAAAGCAGTCAACCAATGCTTTTGATTTTTCTACAGTTGTAATAGGCGATCGCATCACGCCAAAATGAATACCAGGAAAATCAGTAGACATATCAATATCTATACATAATGGTTGTACAACGCCAACTTCTTTTGCAATATCATTTATGAGCTGTAAGTGTTCGTTGCTGTCTACCATTAAAATAATTTTCTTGCCATTTTTTGTAGCGGTACATATCTTACGGATCTCATTTTTATTTACGATTGGATAACCTAATAATAAGTCATCAAAATCTTGTTCTAATAAAAACAAAGCTTCGTTGCCGGTAAAGCACATGATACCTTTATATATTGGATTTGACGCTAAAATTCTTTTTAAAACATAAGTGCAGCGAATAGATTTTGAAGCGATACGAATAGTCTTGTTTTTTCCGGAAGCACGTTGTGCAATGTCAGTAATATTCTTATCTAATAAATCTACATCGCAGTAGGCGAGTGGCAATTCGATATCTTTAAATAATTGATTGTAGTATTGATAAGTTGGCTTTAACATTACCTAAAAATAAAAAATCCTTCCGATATGGAAGGATTTAATTTATTATTAGAACGTTTTAAAATTCCATTCTGTACTGCATAGTGATGCTACGTGGAGGTTCCAGCTTTCCAACACGAAGCCAATATTCAGTATTTAGTATATTGTTTACGATTATTCCAAGTGTATGTTTTTTCTTTACTGTAAAAAAGGTTCTTGTATTTAATACAAAATATCCGCGTCTTGGAACCGTTCCTAAATATTCGTTTACACCAGGTATCAATACAAATATGGCATCAAAATTTTCCATTTTTCCATAATATCGAGCATCTACGCCAATGGTAAAGAAGTTATTATAGGTATATTCAAAATCCATGGTTAACAAATGTCGATTTCTGTATTTTAGGATTTGTTGCGCTGTATCATTTCCAAACTGATGAGCAACTCCTTTGAAAAGATATTTTAGATATTTGCCTACTTTATCAAATCCAAAGTTTGTAGTATCATATAGTTGTGCAGGAAGCGAATATGTATAACCTACATTTACAGATAACTGGTGTTTCTTCACCGTAATTTCATTTTTCAAAGAAACGTCCCAACCTGCTATTCTTGCTCTTGTAATGTTATTGAACCTGAATTTGATTAAAGCATTTACCGTTGTATCGTCAAATACTGTTTCGGTTTCTACTATATTTTTATATTCCTGCCAAAAGAATGCAACATCAAATAAACCTCTGTAATGTGGCGTTTTTGGAGATGCAATGGTTTGTTTAAAACCAATTTCAGATGTCCAGCCATATTCAGGTACTAAATCTACGTTTGGTAAAATAGCCAAAGCCCTTTGTCCGCCAATATCGCCGACTTGTTCATTTACAAATCTTTCTGCAAAGCTTGGGAAACGGTAAGCTTGTCCAATGTTAAAACGTACGTATGAGTTTTTACCGGCTTGGTAGTTTAAACCAGCACGCCATTGTCCTGGTAAATAAAATTTGACTTTGCCATTTTTGTCTTTAAATTGTGCGCCTGTAACACCTGAAAGTTTTTGATAAGCAAAGTACTCAAAACGAACGCCACCAACTAAAGTTAGTTTCTTATATTTTTTTTCAAGCTGCATAAAACCAGCTAAAATATTTGCTTTTTTCTTTTCACCTTCCACAAATGCAGGAACTTTTATCCATAGAAGCTGCTCATCTAAACCTGCAATTACAGTTAAGTTTTTATTCGCATAGTTTTTGATGAACTGATAATTAATATTCTGTAATAGTGTTTTGGTGTCGAAAGATGGTCTGTTGAAATATAATCGGGTTTTAATTTCGTGCCTGTTATTTTTCTTATCAAAAAGTGTTACAAATGGATCAACGGTAAGTCTTATATTCTCAAATTTATTGTCAGCCGCGCCTTTGTATGCTCCATCAACATTGTTTTGCCAATAGAAGAATTCATAATCTCTGTTATACATAAAATTACCAGCAAAACCCCAAGTTAATTTTGGATTTTTCTTAGCTGTCCATTTCAATCTATAATTTATACGAGCGAGATATTCCAAGCCATTCTCATAAACCGTATTATTTAAATAAATACTACCGCCAACGTTATATTCAAAAAAGTTTGAAATCTTATGCGCACGTGTAAAGCTTACACCAACAGATGTTAAAGGGAAATCCCACCATTGGGTTTCTTTTCTTTTTGGTGGTGTGATAAAACCAAAGAATGATGTGATACGTGTTACCGGTGTTTTTGTTGGTTTTAATGTTTGAAGGCTTATTGTACCATTCATCGCAGATGAACCATATAGTACAGAAGATGCACCTTTTAAGACTTCTATCTGACCTACCGATTCTGTTGGTAAAAGTGTCCATTTTACGTCACCTCTATCCGGTGATAACAATGGTAAACCATCTAACACTACGGTAACACGTGAGCCAACTCCATAAGACCAGCCACTACCTGCACGAATATTTGCTTGTCCGTCGGCAACGTTTAAACCGGAAACTCTTCTTGAAATTTCATCAATGCGAAGTACATTAGATGTTGCGAGCATTCTTGGTTTAATAACTTCAACAGATATAACTTCTTCTGCAGCTCTTTTTTCGTAAAGCGAACCTGTAATTACAACTTCTGAGCCTAATGCATCTTTTGCTTCTGCTTCTAAAATTCTATTAAGTTCTGTTGTTTGGTTTGCCAAAATGGTTACTTCTTCTTCTACAGTTGAATAACCTATGTAAGAGATGGTGATCTTGTATTTTCCTTCTTCTAACTGAAGAGAAAATTTGCCATCCATATCAGTTATTGCTCCTTGATTATCGTTTGTGGAAATATTTACACCAATCAGATTTTCTTTACTTGTGGTATCCGATATTGTTCCGCTTAGTGTTCCTTTTTCTGCGAATAGAATATTGGAAATAAGAATAAGAAATATGGTAATTACCTGTTTTGAAGACTTGTACATAGCTAATTTTAATAGGAGCAAAGATATGATAAACAAGTTTGATTACATATTTCATAAATTTCTAATTGTCAACTATGTGTGAATAGTAATTTTATATTAAGATTTTAATAAAAAAGGCTACCGATGGTAACCTTTTTTATGTAACTGTTTTTTATGATTAATTGAATGTGACATCCATTCTGAAACCGAAGCTTCTTGGTGGTTCTACTAATGTTGGTCTTATGGTGTATTCTCTGTTGGTTATATTTTTTACAACGAATGAAAAATTAAAGTCTCTGTTTTCTCTAACAAAGTGATATCCAATTCTTGTATCTAATATAAAATCACCTTTGAATTTAGGTTTTTCATCTGATAATGAAGATCCTTTTTTCAAATGAGAAGCTCTATAGGCATCGTAACTTGGCAAAATAAATTGAAAAATTGCATCGGCATTTTCCATAAAGCTAAAGAATTGACCTGTTACACCGAAAGTAAATCCTTTTATGTCAATGTCCCAAGACCCAACAAATTGATGACGAACTCTATATTTTAATACATTATATTGTGCAATATCTTTATAGTTAGGATTGTTTTCATCGTAATTGATATATTTAGGTACAATGTATGTATACCCTAAATTAATAGTTGATGGAAATTTACCGCCAATTTTTCCTTCACCTTGGATAGTTGCTTCCAAGCCATAAATCCTTGTATCACCTACGTTGTTGGCTTTAAAACCAATTCCAGGAGAAGTTACCAGGTTAAATTCCATCATGTTTTTATATTGTTGGTAGAATCCGGCAACGTCTATAAATGCGTTCATATACTTTCCTAATTTCACACCTTGTTTAATTCCTAATTCAACACTCATAGCTGTTTCTGAAGTAAGGTTTCTGTTTGGATAAATTCCAAAAGAAGTACCTAACTGAGTTTCTGTAAATTTTTCAGCAATAGTAGGATAGCGGTAGCCTTGTCCGAAAGAAGCTCTGATGTAAGTATATTTTGCTGCTTGTACGCTAACACCAACTCTTGAAACCGGTTTTGTTTCCCATTTTTCTTTATCGATTCTATTAGTTTCGAATCTAAAGCCATAAGTAATATTTAGTCTTTTAAAAAATTTCTTATCTAATTGAATATAACCGGCAATATTGGTTCCCTGGTGAATAGTATCACCAAATAATTGAGCCTCTGAACGAACATAAGAACCTACTGCACCGGTTGTTACCACGAAATTCCATTTATCAATTTTACGTTGATATTGATATTCGCCATAGTAAAAGTCATTAGAGTTATCCTGATCATTAGTATTATCAATTGCTGTTCTGTTGTATCTAAGTAATACTTTATGGCTGTTGCCTTTTAAATCAGCGTATCTGAAAAAAGGATCCACGCTAACACGGAAGCTTCTTGATTCAGTTGGAATGCCTGTTACAGAGCTTGGTATATATTTTGACAAGCCATCACCGCCCCATAAAAAGAAAGTTTGACTCTTATTTGTTTGAATATTTGTATTAACACCAAAACTCATTTTATCATTAATCCTATACTTTAAGTTTACGGTTATTCTTCCTCTTGTTTCATTTGAACCCCAATTTGAGCCTTGTTTTTTGTAAAACATACCGCCACCAACTACATCTAACTTTCCAATTTTTTGTCTGTATGCCAACGAAAATCCTGCGTCATAAGGTCTTTTAGTAAAATCATTCTTAATAGTTGTGTCGCTTCCTAAAGATCCGCCACGAAGCGTAATGCTGTCTTGTTCCCACCATTTTTTGTCAACAGTAGTTTTCGTTACAATACCTGTCACATCATCGTAAGTATAATCATTTTTGTTTGGGTTATCAGAAACAGAACCAAAAATTGAAATTTTTGCATATGGCTTGGATGTTGGAGATGCTGTTCTAACATTTACAATACCATTCATTGCTGAAGAACCATATAATGCCGATGCTGCACCTTTTATAACTTCTATCTGACCTATATTTTCAACCGGCAATCCTGACCAGCTTGGAAATCCTGCGTCTGCCTGTAATATTGGTAAGTCATCTAATAATAATAATACTCGTGTTCCTGCACCATAAGAATAGCCGGAACCACCACGTATGTTAGCCTGTCCATCTACAACCGTTATACCTGAACTTTTTTGTAAAGCATCACTTACATTGTTTAAGTTTTGTCTTTCCAAGGCAGCTGGTTTTATAATGTCGATAGAAACACTTTCTTCACCAATCTTTCTTGCAAATTTACTGCTGGTAACTACCACTTCATCTAAAAGACTTTGAGCTTCGCCCATCTGAACATCTACAATTTGCGTTTGATTGGCTTTGATGGTAATTGGCTTTGTAATATTATCATAACCAATGTAGCTGAATGTTAATTTGTAATTACCAGGATCAACACTTAATTCATATTTGCCATCTATGTCTGTTATCGTACCGTTTAAGCTGTCTATAGAAACATTGACACCTATCAGTGTTTCCTGACTTTTAGAGTCTTTTAAAACTCCTTTAATGGTGGCTTTTTGTGCGTAGAGTTGAATGCAAGAACAAATAAGAATCAGAAGCGAGATTTTTTTCATTTTTCATTTATTTGGGTGCTAATTTATGTTAAAAATATGTAAGTATATAGTTATTGAAATATTTTTTGGCAAATGTCAAAAAATAGTCTCCAATATAAAAACTCATCCTTATTAAAATACGATTACTAAACCTGAAAATTACCATTAAAAAAGCGGTTGCCCTTAGATAAAGGCAACCGCTTCTATTTTCTATTAGAATTACTTTAATTATGGTCTGTCAAAAGAACCTTTTAATTCTAAGTTTAAGCCTGTTAAATTACTTAAGTTAAAAGAACCAAATGCAATTGTAAGGTTAGTTTTACCTGATCTTACTTTTAAAGAAGTAGTTACTTTATTGCAGTCTAATGTACCTGTTCCACCAGCTCTAAGGTCATAAATTTTTAAAACGCTGTCAGGTGCAACACCACTTGGAATTCTGATAGTATCACCAGGTCCTAATATCAATGAGTCTAAGTTAATTAAGTTAGCGTTAGATGCACTGATTGTTCCTGTTAATGATATTGGTAATAATTCGCTGGAAATGTTTATGCTATCGCCAACTACATTGCTTGATAATTGATCATCAATCGCTGGAATGATGTTTAAAGCAGCTAAATCTGCACTACCAATCCAAACTTTATGTGCACCATTGAAAGTTCCTTTAAAGCCATCAGGACTACAAGTTGTTCCGGTTTCATCTGGACCGCAACCAGTTAATAATGTTGCAGCAAATCCTGCAGCTAATGTAAAAGCAAATAATGTTTTTTTCATTTTAATTTTGTTTTTTAGTTAACGAATGTTTACCAAAGATATTGCCAAAAAACTGAAATGTGAAATTTTTATTGTTTTTTCACTAAAGATAATTAATCACAATTGTTAAATCTATGGATTGTTGTTAATACTAAATAAGGATATGTTATCAAAAAAAGCTTTAACTTAGTACAAACTTTGATTTTATGAAGACAATCGATGAATGGTTGATGCTTTATGGACGTGATCACAAAAATCATACTAATAAGATAATTCACTGGATTTGTGTTCCGGTAATTGTATTCACGGTTTTTGGTTTATTGATGTCTATTCCATTTCCTACAGTTTTAAATGGATGGGTAAATGTTGCAACCATAGTTTTTACTTTTGCATTGATATTCTATTTTCGCTTATCTATTTCCATTTTCTTTGGAATGCTAATCATTGGAATTTTAATGTTTTTAGGTAATAATTTTTTAGCAACAAATGTTTTACCGATTATCGGTTTGCAACTTTGGCAATTCTCATTGATAGTTTTTGTTATTGCGTGGATTCTTCAATTCATCGGACATAAAATCGAAGGACAAAAGCCTTCGTTTTTTGAAGACATGCAATTCTTATTAATTGGACCAATTTGGCTTCTAAGCTACATTTATCAAAAAATTGGTATTAAATATAATTAATTAACGATCTCTACCTGAAAATAAATTCATAAAATTATAAATTCACAACTCAAAAATTATAAATATGTCCGCAACTCTTGAAAGTCCGGTTTATACATCAACATTCGATGCATTTGCTTTAGTAGATAAACAACGTAAGTTCTTTGCAACCGGTAAAACTAAAGATGTAGAATTTAGAATTCAACAACTAAAAAAATTAAAGCAGGTTATTTATGATAATCAGCAACTTGTTATGGATGCATTAAAAGCAGATTTAAACAAATCGCCGATGGAAGCTTATGGCACAGAAGTTGGTTTCCTGTTGGCAGATATTGACCATACTCTAAAAGATATTCGAACCTTAGCAAAGCCTCGTAAGGTGAAAACACCTTTGTTTCATCAATTGGGAAGTTCATGGATCCAGGCAGAACCATTCGGCTGTACGTATATTATTGCTCCTTGGAATTATCCTTTTCAGTTAGCACTTTCGCCTGTAATTGGTGCAATGGCAGCCGGAAATACCTGTCTTATCAGACCTTCACGTATGTCTGAAAATACAGCTAAGGTGATGGAGAAAATTATTAATGAGAATTTTGATGAAGGTTATTTAAAAGTTGTTATTTCCGATACTGTTCAAAGCAACGCTTTATTAGAACATAAATTTGATTATATCTTTTTTACAGGAAGTCCTGATGTTGGTCGCCAGATTTACAGTGCCGCAGCTAAGCATTTAACACCTGTAACTTTGGAACTTGGTGGTAAAAGTCCATGTTTTGTAGATGAAAATTTTGATCAGAAATGGGCAATAAAACGTTTAGTTTGGGGCAAGTTTACCAATGCAGGTCAAACTTGTGTAGCACCTGATTATGTGTTGGTTGACAAAAAAGTGAAAGCAAAATTTATAGAATTATTTGCTAAAACCACAAAAGAATTTTTTGGTGAAAATCCGCAGCAAAGTCCTGATTTTGGAAGAATCATTAATGAAAAGCATTTCATGCGTTTGCGCCGATTTATTGAAAAAGGAAACGTTGCATTAGGCGGACAAACAGATATTAAAGATTTATACATTGCGCCAACTTTATTAGATGGTGTTTCTGTAGAAGACGATGTAATGAATGAAGAAATATTCGGACCGATCTTGCCTGTTATTGAATATGAGAAATTAGATGATGCTATTGCATTTGTAAAATCAAGAAATAAGCCTTTAGCATTGTATATTTTTTCTGATGATAAAATGTACCAGGAAAGAATTTTGAATGAAACATCTTCCGGAAATGCTTCAATCAACGAGTGTTTAATGCACGTTGCACAGTTTGAACTGCCTTTTGGTGGTGTTGGTGAAAGTGGCATCGGTGCTTATCATGGTAAAGTAAGCTTTGATACATTCAGTCATTTAAAAGGTATTTTGAAAAAATCTACGTTAAGTGATTTGAAACAACGTTTTCCACCTTATACAGAAAGTGGAACTAATTTGATTAAGAAATTAATTGACTGGTTTTTATAATTGAAATAGATAAAAATATTTGGCAAGTTTTAAAACTTACAAAGCATAAAATAAAAATCCTGATAGCAATATCAGGATTTTTTATTAGAGATATTTTGAGTAATTATTTCGATTTTTCTGCTTGTAGTTTATTCAGATGAATAATGATATCATCTATTTCTGTCATAAAATTATTTTTGATTTCAGCATTAATAACAACAGTAGAGTCAAAGCTGTTTTTTCCGGCGATCATTTCCTTTTTAAAATCAGCGAGTGTTTGCATTTCTATCTTTTCGGATTCCAGTTTTTCCACAATTTTTAAATTATAATCACATACTGCAGGTGTTAGTTTTAGAAATGATGGAAAAAAGAAAAGGTCTTTTAACTTGGTCCAAAATTCGACAGGATTTTCTTTGGAAGGAAGAATTATTTCCGCGTAATTAATTTTGTTTGCCTGCTTTCTTTCGGAATTATACAGCAGTAAAAAAACGATTCCTACAAATGCTATAAAAATACCAAACGTTGTAAGTATGCCTATCCAACCGTAAGATATATAAGTCATAAAAAATGGTATTGGAATACTTAATATCCACATTGGAATAAAGAAAAGTTTAGCACTAACATCACTTTGTTTTGCTGCAAATGAAACAACCAATAATATCCAACTTACTAAAATGCCTGCAATATCTTCACCGATAATATTGAAATGATAGAGTATAAAAACAGGAATGGAAAAAAGAACAACAAACAGCGCCACCACGACTGCATAAAGATTGAAAATAATCATAGGTTATATTTGGCGCACAAAATAGTTTTCTTTCTGTTTATGAATAGAATTATTTTGTAAGTGTGGAATATACTTGATAAGTGTTGAATGTCTTATGACCGATCTTATTTCTTTTTAGCTACTGGTTTCTTAACAGGTGCTTTAGAAACAGTAGTTTTCTTTTTTGTAACGGGTTTCTTTGTAACAGTAGTTTTAGGTTTAACAGCAGGTTTAGGTTTTGCAATTGTATCTTGTTTGCCAGTTTCTTTTTTGGTTTCAATGTAAGTTACAGAACTATAAGTTTTAATTGGTTTTAAGTAACGATTGTAAGCATCATTTTTCCAACTATTTAAAATATTTGGAGGTCCAATATTAGCACTATAATCTTTGCTGATTAAAGATGTTTCAATAATTGAACCATCACGGATATTGCCTTTAATATTATTGGCAATTTCAACATTATCACCGGTAAAACCATACAGACCTTTCAGGATTCCTGAGCCTGTAATTTCATTGGCAAAAGAATTCATGTGTTCGCCGGCATTTCCATTCATTACTAATCCATAGTTTTCAATTCTGTTTCTGAAAAATGTATTGAATGGTCCATTTGCACCATGAGAATTATCTATCACAATATTTTGAACAATGTTGCCTTCAAATAAATTTGAATAAGGATAATTGCCATGCAATACAATATCACCTGCAGCATTATCATGCAACCATGTTTCTTTCCAAAACGGATCGGTAGAATAATTATAAGCAATTACATTTCCATTTGCTTGTGCCTGCAATAAAAATGAATGTCGTAAATGTTTGGCGATATTATCATAAATAAAATTATCGCCTGAGCCAAATTGAAGCACTACACCATAAGCTTTTCCGCCACTTCCATAATCGAAAGCATCATGTAGGTAATTGCCCGAAACCGTAATGTTTGCTGAGCTTTGCAAGGTAAAGTGCGCGTAATTTGTAAGTTCCGATTCAACACCTTTTATCCAACAATTTACTGCGAAATTGAAAAAGATATTTGATGTTTGATTAGATGAAGTACCATCTAATCTTTTTATTTTTAAAGATTCGATTCCTATATTTTGAACAGGATTTATTTTTACCAAAACAGGATTATTTTTTGTAGGAAAATCTAAGCGCAAAGGGTTTTCAAACGTAATATTATTTCCATCTACAGAAGCAATTTTTATAATTTGAAAAAATGAATTGTACGACCAATTGTTATACAATAAATAATCGGCAGATTGACGAACTATACAATAATCGCCAATAGCAAAATTTGCTGCGTTTGCAACATTTATTATTTTACTGTCTTTATTAGTACCGGAAGAAATAGGAGACGAGTTTGTTGTAAGATTTCCTTGTATAGAAAATAAATCACCATTGCCATTCAGATTAAAATTTAAAATGGTTTTGTCGCTGCCAGCACCTTTTATTAATATGTTTGATGGAATGGAAATCGACTTTTTAAAAAGATAATTTCCGGTAGGAATATTGATGATGCCAAAATTGCCGTTAAAAGATTTTATAGCGTTTTGTAATGCAGCAGAATTATCAAAAACATTATCAGCTTTCGCACCAAAATCAATAATAGAAACAGTTTTCGCAGTTGCAGGAATTATAAAATGACTGCCTGTGTTGCTCCAGTCGGTAATTGTTTTTTTGTCTATTTCTGTTGCAAAAGTAATAATCTGAAACGTTATTAATAAAAGTAAAAAATATTTTTTCATGCGCTCAAAATTATCTAATTTGTTTGAATTATGAAGAATCATTCAAAAATAATACCAATACTGATCTTTGGCTTACTTTTATTAAACAAAGCAAAAGCGCAAATTATTTTTTATCAGCATTTTAATGATACCTCATTTTTTAAAACATGGAAAGTATCAGAAAATATTGAGCATGCAAAGCCACAAGATGTAAACCAAACAAGATTTTTAAAATTTCATCCTGTTTTATTAAATGAGTATGTGGAGACACCAATTATTCCAGTTTCAACAACAAATAATTATTCGCTTCTTTTTGATTGGCATGAAATGCAGAATGATCATTTAGATTCTATAGAAGTAGATTTATCAAAAGATGACGGTTTTACATGGCAAAATATTAAGACATTAAAAAATGGACATCATGAGTTTTGGCTGCGCGATAGTGTTTATTTAGGCTTGTTGAATGCAAAAGAAAATGTAATGTTTCGTTGGCAATATCATGCTGCTATTGCATCACCAATACAAACTTTTAATTTAGATAATGTGATTGTGAGATCGACAAATGCAGTAAATGATACACAGCAAATTATAAGTACATTAAATGTAAAAATTTCTTTTGATACTCTAAAAACAAAAGTAAAAATTGAGTGTAAAAATTCAGAAGGAAAAAGTTTGCAATTACGAATGTATACAACAAGAGGTTACCTGCTTAAAAATATTTCATTGCCAATTTCAAAGAAGAATAATGTTGAGATTGATGTAGGCGATGTTTCGAAAGGTACTTATTTTATTAGCATTGAATCGAAAGATGAATTTTTTACGCAACAAATTATTCTTTAATAAAATAGGTTAAGCTAATTTTTTCTTTAAATTTTCTTTTGCAAAATCGAACCATTCTTTTTTTAGAATGCTTAAAATAATACTGTCTCTTCTTAATCCATTTGGTAACGGAAGATTTTGACGAAGCACGCCTTCAACTGTGCAGCCAATACTTTTCATGGCAGCAATACTTCTTGCATTGTTGTTGTCTGCACGAAACGCAACTCGTTCCATTTTCATTACTTCAAAAGCAAACTCAAGCAATAAGAATTTACAATGTTTATTTAAGCCGGTTCCCTGAAAATCTTTTCCATACCAAGTATAGCCAATTTCTAAACTTTGATTCGATTCCTGAATATCATAATATCGTGTAGAACCTGCGTATTTATTGGTGCGTTTGTCAAAAACAATAAAAGGATACTCTATTTTATCATGCTTGCATTTTAAAGCATTTTCAATATACTTTTTAAGATTTTCTTCACTATCAGCTCGCTGATATGAAAACTTCCAAAGTGTTGGTTCATTTAAGGAAAACGGCAATAAAATATTAAAATCATCGATGGTTAAAGGACGAAGTAAGACATATTCGTCTTCTAAAATGTAATCTTTTGTAAAATCAAAATCAGTCATGCGTTACTAATTAATTTGTGCAAATTAAAAATTCATATTATGATGTAGGTTCTAATTTTTTATTTTTTATCAAATGGATAACCGATATTTATCTTTTCATCTAATGATTTCCTGAGTTCTTTGTTGTCGCCTGCATCAATATGTATAGATTTTGTGCCAACTACTTTAATGCCATGTTGTGTAAGAGTTGCCGTTTTATTAGGGTTGTTGGTGAGCATGCAAATAGATTTTACAGCTAAGTCTTTTAAGATGTCTGCAGCTTTGGTGAAATCTCTTGCGTCTTTTTTATAACCTACTTTTTCATAAGCCTCATCTTGTGTAAAGCCTTCTTTTTTAAATGCTTTACTTTTTAATAAAGCAAAATGACCATTTCCTTTTCCTTCCTGATCGAGCCAAATAATAATTCCTTTTCCTGCTTGCTGTATTAGTTGTTGCGATATTTCCATTTGTTCTCTGCAATCACATTCGATACTATTAAAGTGATGTGCAAATATGCACGAAGAATGAACTCTGCATAATACGTTTTCTTCGTCACGAATATTTCCCATTATCAATGCGAATGATTCTGTTTGTCCATCATAGTAAAGTATTTCGTGATATTCTCCAAATTTTGTTTTAAGGTTTCCTTCTGCAAGTTTGATTACCATTATTATTAATTTTTAGAACGATTTATTGCGTGAATTTATTAAATATTCCATGAATAATAATTGTGATCATTGTCTAATTCAAATCCAGTTTTTGGATAAAGGTTATTGCCAATATCATTTGTTTTAGCTGTTTCTAAGATCATACCACAACTTTGTGATGCTTTGCATAATTTTTTTGCTTCTTCTATTAATGCAATAGAAATGCCTTTGCTTCTTTGATTTTCATCAACGAATAAATCATTCAACAACCATAATCTTTTCATGCGTGTTGAAGAAAAAATTGGATAAAGCTGCACAAAACCTATTAAGATCTGATTGTCATCTTCGGCAACAAAAATGACAGATTCGTTATTGTTTATTCTTTCTGATAGAAATATTGTTGCTTGTTGAATATCAGTTTCCTTTTCATAAAAAACTCTGTAAGCATCAAATAATAGTGATAGTTTCGGAATATCGTTGATATTTGCTCGTCGTATTTTCATTATATTTTTATTTTATGAGTGGCTCATAGCGTTCTTTAATTACATTTAAATGATGAATCTGATGACCAACTAACATGAAGCCAAATGCCAAGACAGATACTTTTCTATTAAATGAAATTCCGGTGTTTTGTAAAGCATTTGGTTCGAAACTTTGAAACAGCTGAACCGTTGACATGCGCAAGATGCGCAGCTCTTCAATAATTTCATCTAAGCTTCGGTTTGCTGTATTTGCATTTGCAGCAAATGTGTCTTCATCATAACCTGGTAATTCATCAGTTGCACCACGCGCGAACCACAAAGCTCTGTATGATTGAATACGTTCGTTGTCGATGATATGCTGGAAAATATCGTGAATTGTCCATTTGTTTGGTGCATAAATTTGGCGGTCGATCTTGTAAAGTGCCTGTAAATCCAAGTGTTCCAGCACATATTGAGATTTATAAAACGCATCGAATAAATTATCTTCTTCTACTAAATTTATATACCTGTCGAAAAAGTCCGGCATTGGATTTATTTCACTTTTTAGCATCTTAAATGTTTATTTTATTGACTAATTTTTTTTGAAAATTACAAATTCCTTATGTTGAATTGAAGTGATTTGCTTGATTTTTATCAAATAAAGCATAAAATTTTAAAAATAATGAGCACAAGCTATTGACAAGTCAGAAATAATTATTTAACATTGTATCGTAAACCCATTTGAACCCTTTTTTTAAAACCCTTGATTACAAAAAGAAACATTATTATGACTCTATTCACCACAATTAATTTTATTTTCATTTAAGTCATTATTGTTTAATTTATTACAGAGGTTTTTAGGAAGAGTGTTTAAATAAAAATTTTAAACATTTAAATCCTTAGTCATGAAACACCTAAACAAAATTCTTTTCCTTATTGTGTTAATCGTATCAGTTGGAAAAATGAGCGCACAAAGCGACCTGTTAGCAGTAAACATTGTACCTGTACCATCAAACATAGCAGCAGTATATGCTTCGCAGGAAAAAATCAGAATCAGCGAATTTATGCCGAACGCTTCATCAAATACAAACAGCTCAATGGTGAGCGTAAAATGCTTAGTACCTGTTCAAATGAAAGTAAAAGTATTTAACATGAATGGCCAAATGGCGAAAGAAGAAACTCGCGAATTAGCAATGGGTGTTAATGAATTTACAGTTGATATGAATGATTTATCAAAAGGAATGTATATGGTTCAGTTTTATTCTAAAGAAGGAAGTGCTGTTCGCAGATTCATGAAAGTTGATTAATGATACACAAATTCAATTCGTGAGAATTGATGAACAACTTGATTTTTTTTTTTCATAGCTTGGAGCCCATAATTTTATATGGGCTTTTTACTTTTTGGTTGCATACCAAACTCCGTTGCTGCCTGTTGCAGTAAGTGTTCCACTTATGCTGTCATTTGTAATAAGAGTTCCTGAATAGCTATCACCATTATTAAAATCAATAATTACTGCATTACTGTTTTCAGACCATTCTCCATAAAGAGTGTCAAAGTTTCTATAGTTATCTATAGATTTATTTTCCTTAAAATATATGTCAGATGTTGCGTAGAAACTAAATGTGTTGTTGTTTTTATAGTACAACTTCCAATGTGTTTCATTTAAGACGGAAAGCTTATTATCGTCACTTTTTTTCTTGCAAGAAAATGCAGCAATGACAAAAGGTAATAAAAATAATTTTCGCATGGATAATTGATTGATATTACAATATCCAAAAAATTATTGAGAATTTATAATTCGTTCAGCAGATCATTGTCTTCACCCATTAAAGGAGCAGCCCAGCTTGGTTTTGCAGGTGTTTCCGAAAACTTGAATGGTTGGTTGATACCTGTTACTTTACCGTAATCTGTATGTTCTACTTCAAAGAACATATCACGCTGTTGTAAATGCTTATCGTCTTTTACTTCGTCAATTTCTAAAATAGGCGTTAAGCAGATATCGAGATTTTCTGCTTCTTTTGTCCACTCATCACGTGTTTTTGTAATAAATATTTCCTGTAAATCAGTTTTTAAAGCAGCTACCATTTCAGGCATTGGCATCATGCGCGGAACCCAATCCGGTTTGCCAAGCATTATGCATACACCTTGCCAAAATTTAGGCTCTAAGCTTCCAAGAGCGATCCATTTATCGTCTTTGCATTTATAAACATTATAGTTTGCCATGCCGCCGCTTAGCATTGGTTCACCACGTTTTAACTTAGTGTTTGTGTTTAATACTTCACCAAACTGCATAGATAATAAAGGCATTACACAATCTGTCATGGCAACATCTACAAACTGACCTTTTCCTGTTCTTTCTCTTGCCCAAAGTGCCGATAGGCATGCTACAACTGTCGGATAACTTCCGCCTGCAATATCTGCCGTTTGGCAAGCAGGAATAACTACTTCATCTTTTGTGCCTGTTAATCCTAAAATACCGGAATAACCAAGGTAATTCATATCATGACCGGCTTTGTTTTGATAATCGCCAGTATAACCATAACCTGTAATTGCTACGTAAATGATTTTTTCATTGTGTTGTTTTGCCGCTTCATAATCAATTCCCATTTTCTTCAGAATGCCAGGTCTGAAAGAATCTACAACAATATCTGCGGTTTTAACTAAAGCAAAGAATTTTTGCAATCCATCTTCACTCTTCAGGTCTAAAGTTATAGATAGCTTGCTTCTGTTTACACTAATATAATTAAGTGATTGAGAGCCTTTCATCGGTGGAAAGAAGCGGTTGTAATCCGGAGCTTTGGTGTCTTCAATCTTAATAACTTCTGCACCAAGATCTGCCATCATTTGTGTGGCAAGTGGTCCTGGTAATAACCTGCTGAGATCTAATACTTTTATTCCTTGAAGTGGTCCTTGCTGTGGTTTTCGTGACATGATAATTGGAGAATTAATAAATTGAAGAATTAATGAATAACTTCGGTATTATCTTTGAGCCATTGTACAATTTGATCGAAGTCGAGTTTGCCTTCTGCAATTGCGATGATGAAATCATAGATTGAATTTTCATCAGCAACAAAATCAATATTATTCTTGTTTAGAATAGCAATTAAAATAAGAAAGCCAATACGTTTGTTGCCATCGTGAAAAGGATGATTTTTGATAATACTTTCAGCAACTGCAGCTTTTTCTATATTTGTTGGATATAAATCAATGCTATCAAATGTTTGATAAGGTCTGTTTAAAGCGGATTCTAATAAAGGAATATCTCTTATGTTAATCTTTCCTCCAAATCTTTCTATAGCTTTATTGTGTATTGCAATAACTTCTTCGAATAAGATCATTGCGCTAATCTTTTTAATAAACCTTCATGTTTATCCATGATTTTATCAATGCCATCTGAAAGATTATCATAAATAAATTTATCAGAAGATTCTTCTTGTTTAAGAAGATCCAGTACTTTTTCCACTTTGCTCTCTGGCAACTTTTCTATTAATAGAAGTAATTCTTCTTTCGCATTTAAAGCCATACTTAAAATTAATAAATAATACTATTAAAATCTATGCTTATTTCTTTGTGTCAGCATAATTAAATACTTTTTTCAATAAATCTGTCGTGCGAGCAAATGGATTTGCTCTGATATTATTTTCTTCTTTTTCTACCATTTTAAAAACACCATCTAAAGCTTTCTCCGTTACAAAGCCTGCTAAATCAGTATTTACAGGTTTTACTAATGGAACCTTGTTGTAAATTGTTGTAGCATCGCCCCAATATTTTGTAGCATTTACTTGTCCTAAAGACTGATCAATGATAGGACGGAATTTGTCTGCTAATATTGCAGTAGTTGTTTTCTTTAAATAAGCAGTTCCTGCTCCATTTCCACCTGTGATGATCTGTAATGCATCTGTAACAGTCATTTGTTTGATAGCTTGTATAAATACATCAATTGCAACACCTGATGCTTTTTCCGCAGCACGATTCAATGAAGTGGTAACATTATCAACTTGTTTTTGCATGCCTAATCTCAGCAAAACATCTTTCACCTGATTTGCCTGTTCAGGCCATGGAATTTTTACCAGATCATTTCCTAAAAAACCATCTGTTTGTGAAAGCAAACCCATGCCTTTTGTAATACCGATTGATAACGCATCTTTCAGACCATTGCCGGCTTCACCTTCTGTTGGAACAGAGGTTGTAGTGCCTAATACTGCACCAACTGTATCTTGTATTTGTTGTGCTGTACAACCAAATAATAAGATGGAAACTAAAAAAATACCAAAAAACTTCTTCATTTAAATTTGTTTATTTTTGTGATTGAAAACTATATTGAATTTACTTTGTCAAGTATAATAAATAATTTTTGAATTATGAAATGTACCATTTTAAGCATTGGCGACGAATTGTTGATAGGTCAGACATTAAATACCAACGTGCATTGGATGTCTCAAAAAATGAACGAGTTAGGTATTGATATTATTCATCATATATCTTTAAGTGATGATAAGAATGATATTGTCAATTGTTTAAATAATGCTTTGGTAACATCTCAGCTTGTTTTAATTACCGGTGGTTTAGGACCCACTTCTGATGATATTACCAAAGATGTTTTGTGTGAATATTTTTCAGGCAAGCTAATTTATAACGAAGAAGCATTCCAGAATATCCAAAATATTTATAATAAAAGAAGCATACATATTTCTCCAGAATCAAAAATGATGTGTATGGTTCCGGATAATTGTCTTGTAATTCAGAATTCTTTAGGAACAGCGCCAGGTATGTTATTTAGAAAAAATGAAAAAATAATTGTGTCTATGCCAGGCGTTCCTTACGAAATGAAAGCAATGGTAACAAAAACTGTTATACCTTATTTACAAGATAATTTTACGCTGCCAACCATTATACATTGTAATATTCAAACGGCTGGTGTTGGAGAAACTGTATTGGCTGAAAGATTGAAAGATTTTGAAGCGACAAAAGATCCGCGTATCAAATTGGCATATCTTCCAAATATAGGAAAAGTGCGTTTGCGTTTAACTATTAAAGGAAATGATAAAGAAGAATTAGAAAATATTATCAATAAAGCAAAAGCTGAAGTAGTAGCAAATATTGAAGAATTTATTTATGGTTACGATGATGATTTACTGGAAAAAAATGTTGGCGATTTACTGTTAGAAAAAAATCTGATTGTTGGAACAGCAGAAAGTTGTACCGGTGGTTATTTAGCACATTTGATTACTTCTGTTCCGGGAAGTTCGGCTTATTTTAAAGGAAGTATAATTGCCTATTCAAATGAAATTAAAGAAAATATTTTAGGTGTAAAAAATGAAACTTTACAGCAATTTGGTGCAGTTAGCGAGCAAACGGTTACAGAAATGATTTCCGGTGCATTAAGCATTCTAAAAACAGATATCGCTATTGCTATTTCAGGTGTTGCAGGTCCTGGCGGCGGCTCTGAAGAAAAGCCTGTAGGAACAGTATTTATTGGTATTGGCGATAAAAATAAAACAATAGTTAAGAAGTTATCGTTTACTAATCACAGAGATAGAAACATACAGATTTCAGGCGTAGTGGCTTTGGTGATGTTGAGAAAATTTCTCTTAAATCAATTAAAAGACTAAAAAATTATTTGAAGTCTGTATCTTGTATCTCAAATCTAATAATCTGCAAATGGCTGAATATAAATTATTAATGCCGAAAATGGGCGAAAGCGTGATTGAAGCCACCATTTTAACTTGGAACAAACAAGTTGGTGACTCAGTAAGCGAACATGAAGTTGTTTTAGAAGTAGCTACAGATAAAGTTGACTCTGAAGTTCCAAGTCCGGTAAATGGTGTAATCAAACAATTATTACATGATGTAAATGTTGCGGTTGGCGTTGGCGAACCATTAGCTATTATTGAAGTTGAAGGTGATGCGCCTGCACAATATATTCCGGAAAAAAAGAAAGAAGAAGCAAAAGTTGATCCTATCGTTGAAAGTAAAGTGGAAGAAATTATTGCAGTAAAAGAAGATCCAAAAGAAGAAATAAAAGTTTATGAAGAACCTGTTCAGCAAATTCAGAAAACCATTGATGATGCAAAAGAAAAATCTCAAACCTCAAGTCTTAAATCTCAAGTCTCAAACAAATATTATTCGCCATTAGTATTAAATATTGCGCAAGTAGAAAATATTTCGATGCAGGAACTGGAATCACTTGCAGGTTCAGGTCAAGATAATCGTGTAACAAAGGAAGATATTTTAGAGTACGTAGATAAGAAGAAAAAAGGATTAGTTAGCCAACAGTCGACGGTTAATACTTCGCAGAAAAAAGAAGAAATTAAACCAATCATACAAGAAAAAACGGCAGAGAAAAAAGAAGAAAAAACCATCGATCATCGACCATCAACTGTCAACCAAAATTCTAACGTTGAGATTATTGAAATGGACAGAATGCGAAAATTGATTTCGCAGCACATGACCAACTCGCGCAAAACGTCGGCACATGTTTCTTCTTTTGTAGAATGTGATGTAACGAATATTGTTCGTTGGCGCGATAAAAATAAAAATGCGTTTCAAAAAAGAGAAGGCTTCAGCTTATCGTTCATGCCTATTTTTGTAGAAGCGATTACAAAAGCTATCAAAGATTTTCCGATGATAAACGTAAGCGTTGATGGCGACAAGATCATTAAGAAAAAAGATATAAATGTTGGTATTGCAACCGCATTGCCAAGTGGCAATTTAATTGTTCCTGTTGTTAAGCAGGCAGATCAAAAAAGCTTGCTTGGAATTGCAAAAGCGATGAATACGATTGTGCAGAAAGCGCGCACCAATACTTTACAGGCTGATGATGTTGCAGATGGAACTTACACGATCTCTAATATTGGCACTTTCGGAAATATTATCGGCACTCCAATTATCAACCAACCACAGGTTGCAATCATGGCAGTTGGTTCAATTACAAAAAAACCGGTTGTAATAGAAGTTGACGGTCAAGATGTTATTGCAATTCGCCATATGATGTATCTTTCTCATACTTACGACCATAGAGTGGTAGATGGCATGCTTGGCGGCATGTTTGTAAAAAAAGTAGCAGATTATCTTGAGAAATTTGACTTAAATCAAGAGATTTAGTATATTGGCATAGTTTTTTAGCCAAAATGCCAAAAGTTATTCATGATATTGAAGTGTATAAAAATACATTAAAAACTATTTTAATGCACTTTTCCAATGTACCTGAAATTCAGATAAATGAATTTGTAGGTCTCTTCTCTATGGAAACTTTTAAGAAAAAATCTGTTATTATTTCTCCAAATAATATCGTAAATAATAAATTTTATTTTATTGCAAAAGGATTGGTAAGGATTTATTACACCAATGATAATAAGGAAATTATTTCTGATTTTAAAGAAGACAATTCATTTTTCATGAATGGATATACGCTGTTTACAGGTCTGCCGAATATAGATTACCACGAAGCAATGGAAGATACAGTTTGCTTAACTGCAACGTATAGCGATATAGAAAAATTGGCTAAGGAATATCATGCACTCGAACATTTAGGAAGAAAAATGGTAGAGAATTATTATGCTGCTTACCTGAAAGAAAACTATAATAAATTATTTCTGTCTGCAGAAGAAAGATATGCTGTTTTTGTAAAAGAAAGAGCATCCATTATGAATAAAGTATCATTGCGTTATGTCGCGTCACATCTGGGAATTGCACCGGAAACTCTAAGCAGGTTACGTGCAAGATATCAATCCATAAAATCATGAACAAGATAAAAGAAAATGTAGATGATTACAGGCAACAGCTACAAAGCTATCTGCTTCGTTTGGATCCATCTACACCGATAAATGAATTAAGTGAATTGGTAGAACAATTTTCGATAGATAAATTTTCTAAGAAACAAATGATCTTGCAGGCAGGCGATTATTCTGATACGGTTTATTTTGTTTTTGATGGTTTGGTTCGTATTTATTATGTAAAAGAAGATAAAGAGATAACGAACTGGTTTATTAAGGAAAATATGATGTTTGCAGCAACTTATTCTATTCTTACAGGTCAGCCGAATTACAGTAATTACGAAACGCTGGAAGATACTTACGTGCTGAAATTAAAATATTCGGTGTTAGAATCTTATTACGAAAAATATCACTCTTTAGAACATATCGGACGAAAACTGATAGAAGCATATTATGGCTCCTTTATGAAGAAAACATTTGATGTGCTGTTTTTATCAGCAGAAGAACGTTACCAGATATTTGCAAAAGACAATACAGATCTATTGAATAGAGTTCCTTTGAAACATATTGCTTCATATCTTGGAATTACACAAGAAACACTCAGCAGGTTGAGAGCCAAGTATTAGCAGTTATGATGAAACTAACAGAAAATATAGACGAACACAGGAATAATCTGAAAGAATATTTTTTGTCTGTTGCACCAAATACTAATGTAAACGAATTGACAGAATTGGTGAATGAATTTACCTTATGTAAATTTTCAAAAAATCAATTAGTATATAAAGTTGATGATATTTCAGACACATTTTACTTCCTTGTTAAAGGATTGGTTCGTGCTTATTATTTAAAAGAAGACAAAGAAATTACCAACGTCTTTATTCCTGAAAAGAAAATTGTAGCAGGTGCTTATTCTATTCTTACAGGCGAAAAGAATTACAGCAATTATGAAGCATTTGAAGAAACTTACGCACTTGAAATAAAATATGTTGTCTTAGAATCCTACTATAGAAAATACCATTCTTTAGAAAGGTTAGGCAGATTATTGGTGCAAGCCTATTATTGTGCTTTTATGAAAAAAACTTTTGATGTTTTATTTCTTTCCGCAGAAGAAAGATACCAGCTTTTCTTAAGAGATAATGGCGATCTTTTAAACAGGGTTCCTCTTAAACATATCGCTTCTTATCTTGGCATCACGCAGGAAACATTGAGCCGCCTGCGCTCTAAGCATTAGTTTTTGGTACTTATTTATACTTAATTACTTCCTGATATGTATCTTGAAATGCTATAATATCTCAATATTAGGTTGACTTATGTCTGTCATTTGATTACATTTACCTGATAGGATTTTTATTTTTTTGAAGACGTATAATTTTCTTTGTAATGGTAAAGCAAGACGACCATTTGTCGTTTAATAAGTCAAAGGACTTTCTTAAGCAGACATTGGTGCAACACGTAATTATTTCTAATGAAGTTTTAAAAGATCTCATTGATTTATTTGAACCTGTTCAGTTCGAAAAAAATCATGAAATTTTTAAAGCTGGCGATATACCTCAATACCTGCATTTTATTTGCAAAGGAATTATAAAAATTTCTTACTATAATGATGAAAAGGAAATAATTGACAGGTTTGCGGAAGAAGGTGCTTTCTTTGGAGACATGCATAGCTACATCACTAAGCAGCCAATTAATCAAACATATGAAGCCATAGAGAATGTAGAATTACTACGTATAAAATACAGCGACATAGAAATACAATTACAAGCTTCCAAAGAAGTAGAAAAAGCATTAAGAGTTATACAAAGTTTATATTACTCAAATTATGTGCAGCAAACTCAAAGCATAAAATCATTATCTGCTGAAAAAAAGTATAACCTGTTTATGTCAGAATATAAACACGCCAATCGAATTCCATTAAAATACATTGCAAACTATTTAGGTATGACACCTGAAACACTTAGCCGTGTTCGTGCAAAATATGATACGCACAGAAAATAATATATAAACTCTACAGTAATTATTTATGCCATAAAAAAGCTTTGGCATTATAAGTAAACATAAATTGTTGATGTTAAATTATGCTGAACATATTAATCACATACCGTTAAAAATAGGTAACAGATTATCCTGATATTACTTCTCAGACGCTTAGTTGCTTGCATGCAAAACAGAACATCCTTAAAAAAAATAATGATTAATTGATGTTTGTCAATTTGTGTGAATAGTGTAGTAGAAAATAATAGTTACATTTGCAACTATTATAGAAACTAACCTCAAAATATGTTTAATCCTGATAAAACATTAGAACAGCAAGCCAAAGCATGTTTAAAAAAATCATTGTCACATGCCGTTGAAATTGACGAAAAAGAATTAAACAAATTAATTGATTTATTTGAACTGATTACGTTTAAGAAAAATCAGATCATCATTGATGAAGGAACGATATCCGATCATTTTTATTACGTTTTTAAAGGAATAATAAAAATTTATTTTTACAGAAATGATAAGCCTGTTATTGATCGTTTCGAGAAAGAACGCGGTTTCTTTGGTGGTAATTTTACTCATCTGACTAAAAAACCCGGAACCCATGTTTATGAGTCGATAGAAGAAGTAATTTTATTAAAGATAAAGTATGATGATTTGGATGCGTTATGTAAAAAGTCGCACGAAATAGAACGCTTATACAGAGTAAGTATGGAATTATTTCACAGTCAGTACATTGAAAGGCTTTCATCATTTAAATCTGCTTCATCAGAAGAAAGATATCACGAGTTCATAGAGCATTACAGCGACGTTTCAAACAGAGTTTCATTAAAAGATCTTGCAAGTTATTTAAACATGACCTCTGAAACTATCAGCAGAATCAGAGGTAAATATGATAAATTTAGCAAAAAACAATAATAATTTTACAGATTGATATGTATCAATCTCTTAACATAAATAATTACCAATTTTTATTATGTTTGTTATGATATGGCAAAGCAAACGAACAAAGAGCTTGAAATAGCTGCTAAACAGGTTTTAAAAAATAAGTTTTTGGCTGTTGCAGATATTGATAAAGAAGCTTTGCAGGCATTTGTAAATCTACTCACGATCGAAACATTTAAGAAAAATACACTTATCATCCGTGAGCATCAAACCATCGAAAACATTTATTTTATTTACAAAGGTGTAATTAGAATTTTCTTTAATAAGAATGATAAAATAATCATAGAGCGTTTTGAAAAAGAAGGTGGTTTCTTTGGTGGAAACTATGATCACTTCTCAAAATATCCGAGCGTACATAATTTTCAATCATTAGAAGATATGGTGGTGCTGAAGATAAAGCATGCTGACCTTGATAATTTATGTAAAAAGTATCATTCCATAGAACACTTGTATCGCATGTTGCTGGAAGCATTTCATTATTCTTATGTAGATAAGTTATACGCACTAAAAGCTTCCACATCAGAAGAAAGATACCGTGATTTTGAAAAAGAATACGGCGATATTATCAATAGAATTTCATTGAGAAATGTAGCCAGCTATTTAGGCATGACTTCTGAAACTATCAGCAGAATAAGGGCAAGACAACACGAGAAAAGATAATCTATTCGGCATCATTTGCATCTTTTGTTTTTTTCCATATCATGATCTGATTTGAAAAGATCTTTGCAAAACCTTTCACATCATCACCAGACCACGAATTGTTCATTTCGCCATAGCTTCCAAACTTATTATTCATCAGATCAAATGGCGACTCAATACCGATCAGTTCAAAACGATAGGGTTGAAGCTTGATAAAAACTTTGCCTGTAACATGTTGTTGTGTGTTGCTCAAAAATGCTTCCAGATCACGCATTAAAGGCTCATAAAACAAGCCTTCGTGCAGGTTGCTGCCATACACATTGCTTAATTGATCTTTCCAAAATAATTGTTGTTTTGTAAGTGTATGTTTTTCAAGTAAATGATGCGCTTTGATAATAATCAAAGGCGCAGCAGCTTCAAATCCAACGCGTCCTTTGATACCAATGATTGTATCACCAACATGAATATCGCGACCAATAGCATAAGCGCTTGCGAGCTTGTTCAGCTCAACAATAACATCAGTAGGATTCACTAACTTTTTGCCATTTAAAGCAATCGGTTCGCCTTTATAAAATTCAATTTCAATATCTTCAAAATGCTGCTTATGTGTTGTTGCATTTAATTGTGTTGGATAAGCTTCTTCAGGCAAAGTATGTCTTGAAGTCAATGTTTCCTTGCCACCAACACTGGTGCCCCAAATTCCCTGGTTGATAGAATAAGCAGCTTTCTCTGCATCAATTTCAACACCGTGTTTCTTCAGGTATTCAATTTCTTCTTCACGCGATAATTTATTGTCACGAATAGGTGTGATAATATTTGCATCAGGCATGATGATATTAAAAACCATATCAAAACGAACCTGATCATTGCCTGCACCTGTGCTTCCATGTGCAATGTAATCTGCGCCGATTTCTTTTGCATATTCAGCAACCGCAATTGCCTGAAAAACTCTTTCAGCACTTACAGATAATGGATAAGTATTATTTTTCAGCACGTTTCCAAAAATTAGATACTTGATACATTTTTCGTAATAATCTTTTACAACATCTTTTACAATAAAGTTTTTTACACCTAATTCTTTTGCACGTATTTCAATTGCAGTTAATTGCTCTTGGCTGAAACCACCTGTATTTACTGTAATTGCGAATACATCAAGGTTTTTTTCTTGCGTTAAATATTTTACACAATACGAAGTATCTAAACCACCGCTGTATGCCAAAACTACTTTCTTGTTCATTGCATTTTAAATTTTAGAATTAGAGAATTAAAGAGTTATAGAATTAAATTGTACATCGTACATCAGGAACTATACATCTTTTGCCTTTTTATTTGCTTTACTCAAGCCACCGGTTTTTACAACTTTAATACGTTGTGCTTTTGGTGTTTTTAATTTTGATGGAATTTTCTTTTCTATCTTTTGTGCTTTTACAAATTCCTTTTTCTTTTCTTCTTTCGGATCAAATAACATAGCTGTACATAAACAGTTTTTTCTGGATGTTCTTGTCAAAACATCATAGTTTATGCAGCTTTTGCAGCCACTCCAAAAAGCATCATCTTGTGTAAGCTCAGAAAATGTAACAGGTTTGTATCCTAAATCAGAATTCATTTTCATCACAGCCAGGCTTGTAGTAATACCAAATATTTTTGCCTGTGGAAATTTTTTACGTGTGTAATCCAGTACGAACTCTTTAATTCTTTTGGCTAAACCATGCTTGCGGAATTCTTCTTTTACTATTAATCCTGAATTAGCAACATAGTTTTTACCTTGCCACGTTTCTATGTAGCAGAAACCGGCAAGTTCTTTGTTTTCGTTTAAAGCAATTATTGCTTTATTTTCTAAGATTTTCTCTTTGATATATTCAGGATCACGCTTGGCAATGCCGGTACCTCTTTTTTTCGCAGATTCTTCGTAGAGTTTGCATAATTCATCTGCATAGCTGATGTGTTCTTCAACTGCGGTTTGTACTATAAATTTTTCTGATGTTTTTTTCAACTTGCATAAAAAAATTAATTACTTAAAAACTATCCTAACAAAAATAAACCGCAAATTGTAAATTGAATGTTATGTTTTTAATTCTGTAGAAGAAAGTAGGATTTTGCGTCATTTCTTTTGGATAAGCTGTAGCTGCATGTCGATCATTAATTGCATAACTTCTACTTGTTTTTTTAATTCTTTCACTTGTTTCTTTAACAGCTCTACATCATCTTTTAAAGCATTGTCATTATTTGTAACAGCAACTTCTGTTGTTGTAATATCTGTGGCTGCATTAGAAATAATATACTTATCCTTTTTACTTACAGTTGGAATTTCGGTATAAGCATTTGATGAAGCATTATTTCTATCTATTAACTTCTTAGATACGGTTTTTACAACTGTATAATTATAATTTCCGGACGAAACAGGAATAGGTGGAGTTTTAAGTTCTTCTTTTACCAAAACAGTAAACTTATAACCTTCTTCATAAAAGAAATTAAAAATATCGTTTTGAGAAATTGTTTTAGTGATTCCATTTTCATTAACAACATAACACTTGCTTACAGAATCTATACAGCTTACTGCATTTTCTTCAATGATCCATATCTTTATGTCATTTGGTAAAGATGCATTATTGTTCTTGATAGTAGTATTTGCTGGTGTTGAAGGCTTAGTATCAGGCTTTATAACACCTTTTTGTGCCACTGCAAAAAATGGTAAAGTAATGATCAATATGAGTATAAATTTTTTCATTGATTTGTATGGATTGGAACATATGAAAATTCTACAACTGCTTCATATTTATTATCAGACTTAATGTAAATATTAGATGCGCTTTCAATTTGTTGCGGCGAATTGGCTGTTGAAACTATCTTTGTAATGCTGCAATCATCACAAAATTTTAGCTGAATAGGATTGTTATTTGTATTGATTGAAATAGTGCAATTTGCAATCGGTTCAAAACTGAACCACGCATTTACCGGCGCAATATTTTTATAGATAATTTTAGTTGTTTCCACTTTATCTAAAATAATTTTATTGTAGCTTAAATCAAGTTCTGCTGTTGCTTTAGTGTTGCTGTTATCATCTAAATCTACAGACACGCTGTATTGGTGAGCATCTTCCTGGTTATTAGCTGACAGTATAGTTAGGCTTGTTATTTCATTTGGTTTGATCGTTTTCCATGATAATATTTCTTTACCAATAAGATTTGTTCTTAGTTGATCTAATAATGCGGTATCAGTATTTAAAATTTGCTTTATTGATGTATTTGTGTCGGTAGATGCTAATACTTTATTTGTTTTTACTGATTTTGAAATGGCAGAAATTTTATCTTTAAAATAGAAAAATGTTAAAGTAAGTAAAACACCTGCAAGTAAAGGCAAAGCATATCGTGACCAATTATTATAAGTTGGTTGAATTAAAATGGTTTTACTTTTCTCGTTGCCTGATGGTAATTGAATGCGTACCGATTCCTTTTCAGCTATAAGCTGTTTTTCTTTTTCAAATCTTTCTCTTTCAGCAGCAGCTTTTACTTTTTCAAGATTATCCTTTTCAGTTTTTATCTTTTGTTCACGATCTGCTAATTCTAATTCAAGTCGTAAGCGTTCTTGTTTTTCGCTTGCCAGTTGTTCTTGTAAAACTTGTTCTTTAAGATTTTTTTCAGCTTCCAATTGTACCTGCAATAATCTTTCCTGGTCTTCCTTTTCTTTTTGCAAATTCTTTTGCTGCTCTAACTGTAATTGAAACAATCTTTCCAGTTCTTCTTTTTCCTGTTGTTTGCGCTTTTGTTCTTCTTGTTCTTTTAAAGATCTTTCTTGTTCCAAACGCACACGATGTTCCTGTTCTTTTTGTTTTCGTTCTAATTGTTCTTTGTAGCGGATTTCTTTTTCTCGGTTTATTCGCTCGCGCAATTCCAATTCTTCATCAGGTTTTACAATCAATTCGGCAGCATGAATGATGATAGAATTATTTTCTTTTTTGTAGATAAGATGACCGCATTTCTTGCAATACTTATTTTTTCCTTCAGCTATAGGAAGAATTTCAAAAGGCGTATTACAATAGCTGCAAAACATAATTATTTTAATTTAAAAGCACAATTTTCACAGAAAATATCTTCATCACTTATTAGGCTATCACAAGAAGGACAAGTTCTTTCATTCAAGTCTGAGTTTAGTTTTCTTTCATTATTCGAATCAATTTGTTTTCTGAAAATAAATACTTTAGTACAAATTTTCTCTAAAGCTGAAACATTACTGTTTTGTAAATGATCTTCCTGAGATTCGGCAAGAGTATCAATTTTTACAAATTGCCATCCGTCTTTAGCAGCATTGTTTAATACGCTTTCATAAGCAGCAGCTGCGTTGCTAAGAAATTCTTCTTCAGTTGCTACCTTTACCAATATTGGAATACATTTATAAGCGTAAGATTTCATTTTAGCTAAATACATTCAAAAATACGACTAAAAAATAGCTTGTGTAACTCAGGTTGTTGTGCATATTTCAAACAAGTGTTGATAAGCAATTATTTACAACAAAAACCAAAGAATTTGCCTGTTAAGTTTTGTGTATTATTTAACTGATTGCAAAAGATTAGCAAGCTGCTAAGTAAAATAAATTACTAACTTTGCGACATAATTTAAAATTATGCATCATCTATTATCTTTTGTAGTTCATTGGCATCCAAGACCAGAAATATTTATGATTACCGATACTTTTGGTATTCGTTGGTATAGCTTATTTTATGGAGCTGCATTTTTTTTAGGCTACAATATTTTATTTTGGGAATTTAAAAGTGAAAAGAAAGATACCGAAGGTGCAGATCAGCTGCTGATGTACATGTTTTTTGCTGTGTTGATTGGTGCGAGACTTGGTCATGTAATTTTTTACGGTTACGAACCAACATTAGGATACAATCCATATTACAAAGATCCACTTTCTATTTTAAGAATTTGGGAAGGAGGCTTGGCGAGCCATGGAGCTGCAATTGCAATTACACTTGCATTGATCTTATATAAAGTAAGACATCCACAATATACGTTTTTATGGATAATTGATAGAGTAGCCATTCCAACTGCGATCGGTGGTTCTTTTATTCGCTTTGGTAATTTCTTCAATTCTGAGATCGTAGGTGATTTTACAGATGGAAGTTGGGGCGTTATTTTTGACAGAAACAAAGATGAATTTACAGGTTTATTAGATACCATGCCTCGTGTGCCGACACAGTTGTTTGAAGGGTTTCTGTATGTACTTATTTTTATTGTATTGATTACAATTTATATTCGCAAGAAATACAAACCACGTGAAGGCAGCTTAATGGCTATATTCTTATTCATGATGTTTGCAGGACGTTTCTTCTTAGAATATTGGAAAGTTGACGACAATCCGCTTACAATGTTAGGTATTACGCTTACACACGGACAGTGGTTAAGTTTTCCATTCATTGCTATCTCATTCTTTATTTACTACCTGTCTACCAGGCAGAAGCCGGAAGAAATTACACCAGCATAAAATAAGAAAGCCAAAGTTTAAAACTTTGGCTTTCTTATTTTATAGAATTTTATTCACTACTTACTTTCAGAATCTTTAAAATCTATACTTGAAGAATTGATGCAATAGCGCAAACCTGTTTTGTCTCTTGGTCCATCTTCAAAAACATGACCTAAGTGCGAATGACATTTCTTGCAAAGTACCTCAATTCGTGCCATTCCGAAACTATTGTCAACACGCATCTCTACTGCGGAATTTCCGGCGTTATCATAAAAAGCAGGCCAGCCGCAGCCACTATGGTATTTAGTATCTGAAGTAAATAATAAATTGCCACAAGCTTTACAGTAATAATTTCCGTTATCATCAGTGTCGGTATATTTCCCTGTAAATGGTCTGTCTGTACCTGCTTCACGCAGAACATGATACTCTTCATCGGTTAAGATGTTCTTCCATTCTTCATCTGTTTTTATAACTTCCGGTGTATTCATTTTTACTGCTTATTTTCCTATTTGTAATTTATTATTAAAGATGTAAAATTAAATTTAACCTTTTCATACTTATTTATTTAAACGTTTTTTTTAATTAAAAGTTTTATAGCCATATATTCGTAGTATGAAGTGGAAATCACATAAAATACTTTTTATTTTAATACTTCTTTTAAGCTCAACTGTAAGTTTTGCTTATGACAACGAGTTAAAAGTGCCTGATTTATCTGAAAGCTCCAAAGTGAGTTTGCTTACTGTTGGAAGAGCAGACAATGAAATTTATCAAAATTTTGGACATACTGCTATTCGTGTGAAAGATTCTATTTTGGGTTGGGATTTTGTTTTTAATTATGGCACGTTTAATTTTGGTGATCCTGATTTTTTGAAAAAATTTATACAAGGAAAATTATTGTATTACGAATCGATAGATAATTATCCTGATTTTGAATCTATGTACCGTGAAGAAAACCGCTGGATTCGCGAGCAGCCGTTAAATCTTACGCAAACGCAGAAACAATTATTATTTGAGAAATTAACCATTAACGCGCGTGAAGAAAATAAGTATTATCGATATGATTTCTTGTTTGATAATTGTTCTACACGTCCGAGAAATATTATTCTTTCTTTATTTAAAACTAAGAGTTACAAAGCAGATGCTGACGATAAATCTTCATTCAGACAATTGATCGACAGGAATGCAAAAGATGAATGGCTGGATTTTGGTATGGATATTTTAATTGGTCTTCCAACAGATAAAAATGCAGGTTTTGACAGAACTTTCCTGCCTGAAGAGTTAATGCAATTATTCGATAGCGCTACTGTCGACGGCAAACCATTAGTGATCGGTAATAATATAATTTTAGATGTAGTTCCGGAAGACAATACAAAAAATTGGTTTACACCTGGATTGGTATTTTGGATCTTATTCTCTGTCATTTTGCTTGTACAAATAAAAACAAAATTATTTTCTAATTATAAGATCTTACCGGTGTTTTATTTTATAATATTAGGATTATTCGGATGGTTATTTTTGTGCTTATGGTTTCTTACATTGCACAGCACCACCAAATGGAACCTTAACATATTATGGGCAATGCCGCTTAATATACCAATTGCACTTTTCCTTTTGAAAAAAGATATACCAAAGTTTGCCATATCCTTTATTAAGATTTACAGAATATTATTGATCACATTATTAATTGGATGGGCACTCAATCCTCAAACTTACCATATGGCTGTTGTGCCTTTAGTTTTTATCGGAATATTATTTACATCGCTTTTTTTACCGGTACCAACTAAGAATGATTTTAATAAAAGACTATTCGGCTAAGAGTTGTTTTCCGTAAGATTGTCTTACTTTCTCTTCATGCATAGATGAAGTGTAAGAGGTAACACATTTGTAAATTTTCAGAAAAAGATAAATTATAGAAATAAAAAAAACACTCAACAAGTAAATGTGAGTGTCTTAATATCAAAATATATTGATTAAATTTTATTCAGCTTTTTTAGCTCTTGTTTTCTTTTCTTTAGCAGGTGCTTCTTCTTTTTTTGGAGTTGCTGCTGCTTTTACTTTATGAGGTCTTACATTACCGAAAGAACCTGCAAAAATTTTTCCTTTTCTGGTTTTTTTATCACCACGTCCCATTTTAAAATAATTTATGATTTAATTAATGATTGAATTTCTGACTGGTAAAGATACAATTTTTTTTGATAAAAAATAGATTTTACTTATAACTCATGACTTACGACTATTATTATACATTAAACCTGAAATGCATCAAATCGCCGTCTTTTACGATGTATTCTTTGCCTTCAATGCGTAATTTGCCGTTTTCTCGGCAAGCAGCTTCTGATTTATATTGCATAAAATCATCGTAAGCCATTACTTCTGCTTTGATAAAACCTCTTTCAAAATCTGTATGAATTACACTTGCAGCCTGCGGCGCTTTCCATCCTTGATGAATTGTCCAGGCTCTAACTTCCTGAACACCAGCCGTAAAGTAAGTCTGCAACTTTAATAAATCGTATGCTGTACGAATTAAACGATTTAAACCTGGTTCTGTTAAGCCATATTCTGATTGAAATAATGCTTTGTCTTCTTCTTCCATTTCAGAGATTTGTGCTTCTACAGAATTGCTCAAAACGATTACTTCAGCACCTTCTTCAGCAGCCATTTTCTTCAATGCTTCCGAAAATTTATTGCCTGTTAAGATAGATGCTTCATCTACATTCGCAACATATAAAACAGGTTTGTCAGTTAAAAAACAAAGATCAGCAAAGATCAATCTGTCTTCCTTAGAGAAATTTAAAGAACGGATATTTTTGCCATCGCTTAAGCATTGCTGGCATTGCATCAATATATCGTACTCATGTTTTGCCTTTGGATCGCCACTTACTTTTGCCTGTTTTTGAATACGTTGTGTTTTACGTTCAACGCTTTCCAGATCTTTCAATTGCAATTCTGTATCAATAATATCTCTGTCGCCAATTGGATTGATGGCACCTTCTTCACGTAAAATATTCTCATCTTCAAAACAACGGATCACGTGAATGATAGCATCTACCTCACGAATATTTGCTAAGAATTTATTGCCTAAACCTTCACCTTTTGAAGCACCTTTTACCAAACCTGCAATATCAACAAACTCGATAGTTGTAGGCACAATTTTATTTGGAACAACAATTTCCGAGATCTTTGCTAAACGTTCGTCCGGAACATCTACCAAGCCGACATTTGGTTCGATGGTACAAAAACGATAATTGCTTGCCTGCGCTTTTGCATTATTAGAAACTGCATTAAATAAGGTCGATTTTCCTACGTTTGGTAATCCAACTATGCCACACTGTAAACCCATGTTTTTAATTTATTATTGAATATGAAGTAAATTAAGAAAATGAAATGCTCATTTTCATTCCGAATATTCGGAACGCAAAGATAAGGTTTTACAATAAATTCTACTAATTATGAGAAATGGCTAAACTATTAAGTATTTCAGGAATCAGCAATTTTCGCCTTCGCAAATATAGTTTTCGCGCTCCGTTTCGATGGTAATATGATGTATATGCTGATGCTCCAGTTCGTGTTTAAGCTCATGTTTAATTTGTTGTTCTGTTTCAATTGAAATATTGTTGCTTAAAACAATATGCGCAGTCATGGCATTTTCTGTGGTGCTGATTGCCCAAACATGCAAATGATGAATGCTCTTGATACCGGTAATTTTTAAAGCTGTTTGTTTTATTTTTTCAATATCAACATCATTCGGAACGCCATCTAAAGAAAGCTTCATGCTATCCATCAGTAAATTCCACGTACCAATTAAAATCACGATTGCGATAATTAAGCTCAGCACTGCGTCGATCCAATACCAATTTGTAAAATAGATGATGATACCGCCAATTACAATACCTAACGACACCAAGGCATCTGCTGCCAAATGTAAATAAGCACCTTTAATATTTAAGTCCTTGTCTTTATCGCGAAGAAAAAATATTGCGGAAATACCATTTACAAACACACCGGCTAAAGCAACCCATGCAATTGTTTTTCCGGACATTACAACAGGATGGAAAATATGAATAATGGCTTCATAGCTGATGATACCGATAGAAAATAATAAGATGATGGAATTGATGAGTGCAACAATGATGGAGGTTTTCCTGTAGCCGTAAGTGTATTTGTTGGTTGCTTTTACTTTATGTAATTTAAACGCTATTAAAGCCAAGATCAAACTTGCAACATCAGCAAAGTTGTGACCTGCATCTGACAGCAACGATAATGATTTTATATGTAAACCAACACCTGCTTGTATCACAACGAAAATAGTGTTTAATACAATTCCAACAATAAACGCTTTGCTTACGTTTGTAAGTACTACAGGCTGGTGATGGTGATGATCGTGAGACATTGATATTTATAATTTTACATTTAAGAGTTAAGATTTATTTCCAATATTTTTCTTTTTATTAATTCTGAATTCTTAAATCATAATTCTTAAATTCTATAATAGTGTTCCACTCAACAATATTGAAGCTACTGCAAAATAAATTACCAAACCTGTTACATCTACTAATGTTGCAACAAAAGGTGCTGATGAAGTTGCAGGATCGAAGCCTAATTTTTTAAGTATAATAGGCAGCATCGAACCGCAAAGTGTGCCCCAAAGTACAATGCCTAATAAAGTAATACCAACTGTTAAGCCTATTAAAATATAGTGTTCTCCGTAAATTGGACTTATGGAGTTCCAGATAACTATTCTTAAAAAACCAATAATTCCTAAGATAGTTCCAAGCACTAAACCGCTTAATATTTCACGTTTCATTACACGCCACCAGTCTTCAAAATTAATTTCGCCTAACGACATAGCACGGATAATAAGTGTAGATGCTTGCGAACCGGAATTGCCGCCGCTCGATATAATTAATGGAATAAATAAAACCAACACAACCGCTTTTGCAATTTCATCTTCAAAGAATGCCATGGCAGTTGCCGTAAACATTTCGCCTAAGAATAATATAACCAACCATGGCGCACGCTTCTTTATCAGTTCAAAGAAAGCAGTATTCATGTATGGTTCGTCCAAAGCTTCCGTACCACCGATCTTTTGAATATCTTCCGTGGCTTCTTCACTTTCTACACGCAAAATATCGTCGATAGTTACAATACCAAGCAGAATACCATTGTCGTCTGTAACAGGTAACACCGCTCTGTTGTTTCTTTTAAAAATAGTAGTAGCAGTTTCCTGGTCATCCGTAACATTCAGCGCAATATATTTCTTGTCCATCAAGTCGAGCAGCTTTGTTTCAGGTGCTACAATCAGCAATTCTTTTAAGTTAATATCATCGATCAGCTTTTCCTGTTCGTCGATAATATAAATAAAGTTGATGTTCTCAATTGTTCTACCAAGTTTCCTTATTTTATTTAATGATTCCTGAACGGTAAAATGATCTTTCACTTCTATGTAATCAGGATTCATTAATCTGCCGACACTATCTTCAGGATAACCTAATAATGCTAATGTTTCGATCCTGTCTTCATGTGGTAAAAAGAGTACCAGCTTTTTTACAGACTCACTCTTCAACTCGCTCAATAATGCAGTTCTGTCGTCGAAGTGCATATTTTGTATAAGCGTTGCTACCATTTTAGACGGCAGCGTTTGTATCAGTTTCTTCTGTATTTTTAAATCTAAGAATTTAAGCGTCTTTACAGCACGATGCGGCTCTAAGTTTTCAATAACCTTATTACTGTATTCAGGATAATCGTTGAGGAAATCAGCTAATTCAGATGTTCTGAAATCCGTAAAATACGGTTTCTCATGTTTTAGCACATCTAAGATCAGCTCTTCGTTGTTGATTTCCATTAAGGCAAATGTAACTGTTTATATAAAATAAAAAAAGCAGGAATAATCGTCATTTTGAATGATAATTGCAAAATAAAGGTATTGTGTAATTAAAGAAAATAATTGTATAACATACATTCTGTGAGTAGTTCTATTTTTGAACATTATTAAAAATAAAAACTATTAACATGGAAAAAGCAACACCAAAGAAAGCAGCAGCTAAAAAAGGCACTGCAAAAAATCTTGATAATCTTTTTGAAGATTCTATCAAAGATATTTATTGGGCAGAAAAAGCGCTTACAAAAGCTCTTCCTAAGATGGCTAAAAATGCTACCGAACCATCATTAAAAGAAGCATTGCAAGGACACTTGGAAGAAACAAAAAATCAAATTCAAAGATTAGAACAAGTATTCCAAACGATCGACAAAAAACCACAGGCAAAGAAATGTGATGCAATGGAAGGAATACTAAAAGAAGGTGATGGCATTTTGGAAGAAACGGAAGCAGGCTCTGTAAGAGATGCAGGAATTATCGCTGCCTGCCAAAAGGTAGAGCATTACGAAATTGCTACTTACGGAACATTGGTTGCCTTTGCAGACCAGTTAGGTAACAAAGAAGCTTCTAAATTATTGGCAGAAACCTTAAAGGAAGAATATGGTGCAGACGATAAGCTTTCAGGTATTGCTAAAACTGTAGTAAATAAAAGTGCAGATAAATAATACATTTTATTTATTCAGTGAATAATGATTAAGCTTTAAACCATAACTACATTTGAAAAAGAGTAAGACAGAATCAGTTTTGATTCTGTCTTTTTTTTTGTTAGAAGAAGATCTGTAAATCCTGAGAAAATAAAATGCCGCTTATTGCTAAGCGGCAAATGCTGACCTTTATTCACACTTTAACTTAAATAGAGAAGCATTTGCAATTTATATAAAAATCAGATACTACACAAATTGAGTTAGAATATTTTACCAAAAAAATACCTGGCTTAAATCAACCTTTTCATTCTATATAATACAAGCTTCATAATAGGAATCGTGCAACTTATTGCAGGTATGGTATAAGTAGTCTTGTGCATCGTTTTACAATATTTGTACTCAATAAATAAAACATTAAAAACAATTAATAACAGAAAATAATTACGATTAAAATCAATTACAATTAAGTTATTAAGCTGTGATGTTCAATTATTATTAACCTTTAAAAAATTACAGTTATGTTTCATCATGTAAAAGAACTACAATTTAATGCACGTGTATCAAAACCGGATGTACGCTTTGCAAAACTGCTGCTCGAACAATTCGGTGGCGGTAATGGTGAGCTAAAAGCTGCCATGCAATATTTTTCCCAGGCATTCGGATGCAAGAAAGCCTATCCTGATAAATACGATATGCTGATGGATATTGCCACCGAAGAATTCAGCCATCTCGAAATCGTGGGTGCCACTATACAAATGTTGCTCACAGGTGTAAATGGTGAACTTAAAAATGCATCAGACGAATCTGATCTTACAAAAATGTTAGATGGCAAACCTGCTAAGGAAGAATATATTCACCAGGCAATGACCAATCCTCATTTCTTTTTAGTAAGTGGAGGCACACCAACACTTACCGATAGCGTAGGCAATCCGTGGACGGCAACTTATGTAAGCGCTATGGGTGATTTAACGGTAGATCTTCGTTCTGATATTGCTGCTGAAAGCACCGCGAAGATGGTATACGAAAACCTGTTGAAGTTTACGGACGATGTGTATGTAAAAGAAACGCTGAGATACTTGATGACGCGCGAAGTGGCGCATTTCCAGATGTTCCAGGCTGCATTGCAAAGTATCGAACCTAACTTTCCGCCGGCAATATTACAAAGCGACGCACGTTACAGCAACTTATATTTCAATATGTCTGACGGTGATAATTACAAAGGACCATGGAACGAAGGTGTAAGTCCTGAATTAGGTGAAGAATGGCAATACATTGATGATCCGAAACAAACCGTAGTTGAAACAAACGGCTTGTTAGACTTAGAACCGGAAGGCACAGACAGAACAGAAGATACCATTCAGAAACGCAACAAAGCCTTGAGTAAAGAGCGAGTTGCGGAAGTAACAGCACCTAACAAGCCAAACGAAGACGGCTTATTTACATGGTCTGAATATAATCCTGAAATAGTAGAGAAGAGAAACAGTGATGCCAAAACAAAAGGCAAAAAAGGAAAGTAGAAATACACCTGCACTAATTTACAAAGCCAAAATTTATAATAGTTGGAGGCAGACAGAGGCAATATCGCCTCTGTCTTTTTTTATTAAATATCTAACGAAGCAATCTCTAACTATCTAATAGATGCTTCGTTCCTTAGCATGACAGGTGAACCGACTTTGTCATTCTGAGCGAAGCGAAGAATCTTTATTTTATTTTTTCTTGTTTTAAAAGATACTAGCGAGATTTAGGTTACAAACCTTTATACAATGCGGTGAAGCAGAGAGCTTCGCCGAGCTAATACGCCCAACTTCGATTATCTTGTGATTTTGTAAACATCCGTTTCTTCAAAAACTAGTAATTTGGGTGTAATAAAATCTTTATTTAATCGCAATAATTCTCTTTGAACTAAATCAATTTCTTGGGTTAGATATCTTTTATATGAGTTATTAGAAAACCTCATTATATCTAACATAAAAATTTTTACTGCATCATTTTTCCATATTGATATATTTTGTTGTTTGCCTGTTGAATTGTGATTAACAAAAGGAATAATATAATTGTCTAAATCGGAGATTATTATTTTTAATAAATCAGCTTCTTCAATAAATTCGTGGTCAAAAAGAATTAATTCTAACTCCATTAGCAATCTGGTTAATTCAATATTATTACCATTTGGATTTTGAAAAGTTTGATCAAGATATGATGGAAGGGCAGATAGAATTCTTAAAGCAGTAAGGTATTTTTGACACAGTAATCTTAATTGTCTTAGTCTTGTATCTTGAATTACTAAGGTATTTACATACATTTCAGTGTCAATTTTCCATTTGTACAATGTATCAGAATCATACGTAGAGTTCTCAGTATCAATGAGTTTATGGCAAACATTACATACCCAAATACCATTATCATAAGAGCTAATATCGCTATTGGATTTTGTTGAATCATATCTCGGTCCATTAACCGATGCTCCATAAATATGTCCACCTTCTCCAAGTCTATTTGACTTATTTTCACTACTATGTGGTTTTATCGTAAGTCTTCTACACATTGGATTTGAGCATATATAAGCAACTCTTTCTCCAAGTATTCTTTTAGTTTTTTCTGAAAAATCTCTTTGTTTTCTCGAATTAGTTGTTTTAGACATTTTGTTAATCTTAATTGTTTGTGAATCTCTATGCTGACATACAAATATAAGTAATTAATTATATAATTTATACTACTGCCCAAACTCCGACAGGGTTTAAAACCCTATCGGAGTTAATACGAGGTAATCATCACCATTCCTAAGAGAACTGTCACCATTCCTAAGAGAACTGTCACCATTCCTAAGAGAACTGTCACTCTACCTAAGCTGCTTGTCACTCTACCTAAGCCATCTGTCACCTTGCCTAAGCCTCTTGTCATTAGTGACAATCCTCGCAGGCAAGGTGACAATCTTTACAGGCACAGTGACAATCCTCGCAGGCAAGGTGACAACCCTCGCAGGCAAGGTGACAATCCTTGCAGGCACAGTGACAATCCTCGCAGGCAAGGTGACAATTCTCACAGGCATGGTAACAATCATCGCAGGCATGGTAACAATCCTCATAGGCAAGATGACAATCTTCATAGGCACTGGTGTTATTGACAGATGTCAAAAATAATGCATCTAAATTTAGGTAAAAGTCAACATATAAAGCATATTTTTAATATGTTAACTAATTAGAACACATTAATTATTTATTCTATACAATATCCATAATAATAAAAACAATAAAAAGTTATGTAGTTAATTTTTTTTGTTTTTATTTTGAGTATTCAATAATTTAAAAAAATAGTATATGGAACCAAAACCAATTGTGAGGTTGTATTCCGGATCGGATGCACACATGACAGAACGGGCGCGTGTTGTTTACACGCTGTTTAACGATGCGCTTGCGCAGTTTACCAATTTTAACAGCACTTTGGATGCTGATTTTGCGAACGACTTTATACTGAGCGTAGATGCTGCCGGCTTGGTAGTGGCAGACAACTCGGTGGTAGGACAGCAGGAGCAGCTTACAGAAGCGGTGATGCGCATAATGGATAAGGCACGCACGCAGTACAAGGAGCTGAAATTATTTATTAAAGATGCTTTTCCTGACAGCTATGGTACACACCATGAGTTTGGCACGGATAAGTATGCAGAGGCGCGCCGAAGCGCCGATGAAATGGTAGACTTTTTAGATGAGCTGTATAAAGCATCTGTAAAGTATACACCGCAATTACTGGCTAAGGGATACAGCCAGGTGCGCATTGATGCCATCAGCAATACGAGGGAAGAATTGATGGTGGCAAATAACGACCAGGAGGTATTTATCAGCGGGCGTCCTAAGCTTACTGAAGACCGCATCAGCATTATGAACAGGTGCTACGAAAACATGGTAAAGGTGAATGCAGCCGCGCAGTTTGTATATCTTGATGACTACGCGATGCGTAAACAATTTGTCTACAGGTCTTCCGGTACTTCCAATGATATCAACGGCGATGTATACGAAGGTGCTGTAGACCCGCAAATCATTAAAGTAATTGAAGTAGATGGATTTGAGGAAGAAACGGTATTTAAATTCTATAATACCGGAACGGTGCCGCTTATCTTCGGTCTTTCAGAAATAGAAGAGATAATGGGTGACGTGGTTGTAAGCGTAGCGCCGGGCAACAATCTTACTAAGGTTGTTGCAGAATTAGATCCGGAAGGTATCGCTTCTTTCTTACTGGTGAAAAATGAAGATACCACCATACAAGGAAGCTATAAAGTAGAGGTAGAAATCTAATTAAAAACTAAGAAACAATCCTAAACAAGACAACCCATCACTTACGTGATGGGTTTTTTATGCACAAACTTTCAATTCCTATTGACAAAATTTGATTTAAATCAAATTTTTGATGTATCTTACTATCGTTATCCAGCTTAGCAAATGACTTATCGCGAGAAATCTATAGAATTATACAACGAACTTGTAAATACTTTTAATGAGTACAAGGCTACTAAGCGTTTGGATGAGAGAAAGGCGGAAATGAAGAAATGCTGCTGGGAAAACCTGCATAAAATATATGTGGATTTTAACAACAGGATGAAACAAAACGGTTTGGATTACAAAGAGTACGAATTAGATTAGGATATTAATCATTTTCATAAAAAATTAAGAACCATCGTGCGAGCGATGGTTTTTTTATGCTTTGGTGAACCGATTTTTTTATCAATCTGGAAAAGCACGAACAATAGTAGTGCTAAAAATGTATCTATTATCAGTAGTAGATTAAAGAATCCTTTTTCTTCCATACCCATTCCTGCTTTGCCTGACATTATTAAAATAAGAAGTGTAAATAATATGCAGAGTATAAAAGCAAAGCCTATAAAGAATTTCAAGATCTTAATAATGGTTTGTATGGATGACATGCAGATCGTTTTTATTTACAACAAAATATTAATGCGATACTGCCTTGAGCCCGATGATGGAGCCTATTAAAGTAACGAGGAAAAATAAGCGTATAAAAGTAGCAGGTTCTTTAAACAGGAAGATGCCTACCAATACTGTTCCTACTGCACCGATGCCTGTCCACACTGCATAAGCAGTACCGATAGGTAAGGTTTGCGTGGCTTTTACAAGTAGTGCCATGCTGATGCCAAGTGCGATAAGGAAACCTGCGTACCATGCATACACTTCATTTCCGGTGCTGGTTTTTGCTTTGCCTAAGCACAATGCAAATGCTACCTCAAACAAGCCTGCAATAATTAATATTATCCAACTCATGTGTTTGTTTTATGGCTGTAAAGTAAAGTTTTTTCAGGAAATAAATAATTAGTGGTACTTGTATAAGTATATCGTAATGATTCTAAAAGTTTTGGACAGCCTATTTGCTTACCGGTAAATAAATATCGAAAGTGGCGCCTGTGTGTTCATCACCGGATGCTGTGATAACGCCAAGATGGTTTTGTACTATCTTTTTTACAATTGCCAAGCCGATGCCTGTGCCTTCATATACATTCCTGTCGTGGAGACGTTGGAATACACCAAATATCTGCTCCCTGAATTCCGGTGCAAAGCCAATACCGTTATCAGTTATCCTTAAATGGCAATAATGGTCGTGCCTTGGCAGGTTTTGCTGTTTCAGCTCTTCGTAAGTGGCGATCTTGCTGGTGATCTTAACGTGTGGAGGAATGCCTGGTCTTGAAAATTTTAAAGCATTGCCTATCAGGTTTTGCAAAAGCTGGTGCAACTGGAAAGGAATGGCTTTTACATCGCATAATTCCTTTATTTCCACAATTGCATTTTTTTCCTCTATCAATTCTTCAAATTCTCCAACCACTTCCTGTACTAAGACGTTCATGTCTATAACTACAAATTTGTCGTCAGTACCGTTACTGGTACGCGAGTAGGCAAGCAGGTCGTTTATCAGTAGCTGCATACGGTTGGCTGCGAGCTGCATACGGTTGAAATAATTTCTGCCATCTTCACTCAATACGTGTATCTCTTTTTCGATGATGCGGTTGCAGAACATCTGTATCTTGCGAAGTGGTTCCTGCAGGTCGTGGCTGCTTACATAGGTAAAGGAAGCCAGTTCTTCATTGATCTGTTCTAATTCATAATTTTGTTTTTCCAGCTCTATGGTTCTTTCCTTTATCTTCTCTTCCAGAGATTCTGATAACTCACGGTAACGCTTTTCGCTTTCTTCTATTCTTCTGCGTGAAATAACTTGCTCCGTGATGTCTGTAGCTACTGAAATAACACCGTTTATTTGTTTGTTTTCATCATACAACGGCTCATAAACAAAACTTAAAAAGATATTTTCTGTAACACCATTTCGTAGTAAAGAAACAGGAAGTTCTTTTGCTATGTAAGGAATACCTGTTTGGTATACATGGTCTAATAATTGCTCAAAACCTTGTCCGGCAGCATCAGGCATGGCTTCAAATACAGGCTTGTTCATTAATTCATCAGCAGTTTTTCCCCAAATTCCCTGCATCTTCTCATTGGCAACTTCCACAATATACTTATCTGTTCTAAGCACACAAATAGCTACCGGTGCGTTCTGTACCATTTCCCGAAAACGTTTTTCATTTTCTACGATCTTTTTCTTGGCAGTTACTTGCGCCGTTACTTCTACTGCAATAATAGTAATGCCGGTAATCTTGTCATTTTCTTCGCGGTAAGGTTGATACACAAAATTAAAGTAACCGTCTTCAACATTATTATGATGTGCAAAAGTGACGTGCATTTCATAACCATGAAAAGGAATTCCTGTTTCCATCACGTTTCGAAGCAAAGAAGGATATGCCTGGTCTTTTAAGTCGGGTCTGAATTCCAGCAGCTTTAAGCCTTCTACATCTTGTCTTTTCCAAATGTTTTTCATGGCATCATTGGCAAAGTTGATAACCAGATCATCGCCTTTAAGTACGGCAAAGGCAAATGGCGAATGCATGAGCATGGTATTGTAGCGCAGTTCACTTTCTTTTACACTCAGGTTTGCTTTTACCTGTTCGGTAACTTCGTAAGAATGCAGCATGACCGACATTACTTCATTCTTTTCATTCTTTATAGGTTGTATAACGATGTTGAAATAACGTGTTATCTTTTTTCCGTTTTCAAGATGCCATTCTGAGGGAAATTCATTAGCAGAAAAAAGAATGCCTGTTGTATATACTTGTTTAAAAAACTCTTTGATACCTTGCTTCTCTAATTCAGGGAAGACTTCGAGCAAGGTTTTATTAAAGATATCTTTCCATGTACGATTGTACAATTGCAGGTATTTTTCGTTTGCTAATATAAATCTTTGGTCAGGACCTTCTAAGATAGCAATGGCAGCAGGTGCCTGTAGAAATATTCGGTGTAGATCCTGGTTAGGCATATCTCTTATAAAAATAAACTAATACTTCGGTTATTTTTTGACAATTGCAGAAATTAACACATTCATATAGATTTTGCTACATAAAAAAAGCAAGTCTGCATGCTGCAAACTTGCTTTTTTATTTCGACTAAACTATGATAAGTTTAAAATCGTATTATTGGTTTAATCCCATTTTTCTACCTCATCATCAGCATGGCTGTTGTTGACGATAGGTGCAGGTGTTTCTTTCTTTTCTTCTTTGGCTTCTTCTGCATCAAAAGATTTTTCAAGTTCTTCTTCTGTATTGCTTGTATTGTTAGCAATGAAGTTGTTTTGTTCTCTTGGCTTGTATTCGCCTTCTTCGTAATCGTCGTGGTTATGCGCATCAAAATCATAATCAGGCAACAATTCGTTTTTGATATGATCTACTGTTTCCTGCATAGCGTTTACAAACTTCACGAAATCTTCTTTGTAAATGAAAACTTTATGACGTTCGTAGTTATTGTCATCGTCAAAACGTTTCTTGCTTTCAGTAATGGTTAAGTAGTAATCGTTTGCTTTTGTTGTACGCACATCAAAGAAATACGTTCTTCTTTTTCCAGCTCTTACGCGTTTAGAATAAACGGCGTTGTTGTCAAATTTTTTGTCGTTCTCCACTTTTTTTCAGTTTAGTATTTACAATTAGTAATCACAATGATATTTCAAAAAAAAGAACTATTTAAATTTATTAGTCAACACAAAAAAACAATGTTAATAACTGCACGTTTTTAAGCTTCGTTGTATTGCTGCATTTGATATAGTTCGAAATAAATACCTTGATGTTGCAACAGCTCGTTGTGACTTCCTTGTTCTGCTATCAATCCATCATTTAACACCAAAATCTTATCAAAGTTCATAGCTGCAAAAATTCTGTGTGTAATAAAAATGACGGTTTTGTCTTTCAATGTTTCATGCAGATTATTCAAAATATTTTTTTCGGTTTTTGCATCTACCGCAGAAAGACAATCATCTAAGATCACCAATTCCGGATTTTTAACTAAGGAACGCGCAATGGAAATACGTTGCTTTTGTCCGCCTGAAAGCATGACACCACGTTCGCCAACTACCGTTTCATATTGCTTTGGAAGTTGCTCGATCTCATTTTGTATGTAAGCAATGTTGGTGTATTGCTTCACTTTAATAAGCTGATCTGCTTCCTGCTCAAACTCACTTTCACTTCCAAACAGCACATTGTTTTTTACTGTATCAGAAAACAAGAATACATCTTGTGGTGTGTAGCCTATCTTTTTTCTAAAACCGGTAAGGTTTATGTTTTTGATGTTTTGGTGATTGATATTGATCTCACCGGTTTCAATGTCATAAGTTCTAAGTAAGAGTTCTGCTAAAGTTGATTTTCCCGAACCTGTTTTTCCAACGATGGCTATTTTTTCTCCTTTTTTTAAACTGAAATTAATGTTGGTTAAAGCTTGTATACCTGTATCCGGATAAATGAAAGAAACATTTTTAAATTCTATGTCTTCAATAGTATTAAAAGGAATGGCAGAAGTGTTGATGATCTTATTCTTATCATCTAAAAAATTATTAATTCGTTTTTGCGAAGACTCAGCACGCTGTATCAAGGAAACGCACCAACCTAAAGAAGCCACCGGCCAAGTGAGCATATTGATATAGAAGACGAACTCTGCAATATTTCCTGCAGTAAAGCTGCCTTTTGCCACTTCTTTTCCACCGATATAAATGACTAATAATGTGCTGATACCGATTAGCAATAACATTAAAGGCGCAAAGAAAGAATCTATTTTTGCGAGTGAAATATTTTGTTCCTTGTAATCATTGCTGGCATCGTAAAACTCTTTTTGGATCTGCTTATCAATGGCAAAAGACTGAATGACACGAACGCCTGAAAATACTTCCTGCGCGCGTGATGTTAAGCCTGAAAGTGCAATAGATATTTGTTCACTTTTTTTGTTGATGATGTCACTTACTTTATAAATAGAATAAGCTAAGATCGGTAACGGCAGCAACACCAAAAAACTTAAATAAGCATTGATATTGAACATAACATAAATAACCATGAGGAACATGGTAGCTGTGTTGATTAAATACATGATTGCCGGTCCGATATACATGCGCACACGTGATACATCTTCGCTGATTCGGCTCATCAAATCGCCGGTATTATTTCGTTTGTAAAAAGTGGTGTTGAGGTTTTGATATTGTTGGTAAAGCTCATTCTTTTGGTCGTATTCTACCTTTCGCGACATGACGATAATTGTCTGGCGCATAAAGAACATCAGTAATCCTTTGATGAGTGATGTAACTAAGATAACAATAGAGAAAAAGATGATATAATGTGTGAAATGTGTTTTAAAAGCACTTTCCAAACTATATCCTTTTATCAGGTAATAGGTGTTAAGGTTTTCCTTAACGATATCGACTGCATAACGAATATATTCAGGTGTGTAGAGTCCGAAAATATTAGAAGTAATCACGAAAATAATACCTAAGAATAATAGCCATTTATATTTAATAAGGTATTTATTTACAGCACGAAGTTCTTTCATCATTGGTGAAATTAAACACAATAAATTTAAAATTGTTAATCGTTAATCGTTAATTAACATCATTTTCAAATTGTATCAATCTATAATACTATAATTATACTGTATCTTTGCGCAACCAAAGTTCATTACCACATGATTACCAGAAGAAGCGTCAGAATAAAAGCCATGCAATATGTTTATGCCTATGAAACTACGGATGCTTCGCAATTGTCACTATTTCAGGGTTATTTAGAAAAAAGTATTTTATCGGTTAAAGATCAATATCTCTTTTTGTTGCATACTATCAGTGAGGTTGCAGGTTTTGTAGAAAGAGATGCGAAGATCAAAGCCTCGAAGCATATCAAATCTGATAATGATAAAAACTTCAATACAAAATTATTAAGCAATATTTTCGTTCAGTATTTACATAACGATGTTGAATTTGCTACGGAAATAAAAAACGCGTCTATCCAGAATTTATCAGACGAAGACAATATCCGTTCTCTATATAAGAAACTAACTGACTCGGAACAATATCAAGCCTATTTAAATAATGGTTTGGAATTTAATGCAGATGAAGACAAAAGCATTATTTTTTTCCTTTTAAACAATCTTATTTTAGAAGATGAATCTTTTATGCAAAACATGGAAGAGCATTTTACAAACTGGATGGATGATGCAGAATACGTAGTAGAAGCGGTGCATGAAGTAATTCATAAAAGTAAAAGCAAGTTGAAGCTTCATATTGATAAAGGAAGCTTAAAAGATAAATTTAAGGAACTGACACAGTTTGGCATTGATCTGTTCAATGAAACAGTAAGGCATAAAAAGGAACATCAGAAAATGGTAGAACCCAAACTTAAAAATTGGGAAACAGACAGGCTTGCCATTATAGATGTAATTTTAATAAGGATGGCTATGTCTGAGTTTATGTATTTTCCAAGTATTCCTGTAAAAGTTACCATTAACGAATATCTTGATATTGCCAAAGAATACAGCACGCCAAAAAGCAAAGACTTTATCAATGGTGTTTTAGATTCTATGATGCGCGATTTGAAAAAAAATGACCTGCTTCAAAAAACAGGACGAGGCTTGCTGTAAAATACCATCAAATGGGTATCAATAAGTATCTTATTGGTATGTAAATTGCATACTAAGAAATAATTATTTCAAACTCAAATTTAAACTATAATGAAAAACTTACTCGCTCTGTTAATGCTCTTATGCATTACAGTTTTTTCTTTTGCACAAGACAAAATTTATAAAGGAAGTAAAGTAAATATTATTGAAATTGCCAAAGGCGATACATACTATGAAGAACGTGTAGAGTTTTTAGGAAAAGAAGCCACCGCATTGGGCGATCTTATAAAGAACAGCACCGGTTTTTATTCAGGAACCTTAGAAGTAGAAAATGGAAGAACTTGTTTCTTTAAGAATATTCGTGTTTCTAAAATAGATGAACCTATAAAAACATTTGTCTCTAAAGATGTATTTACAGGAACAATACCAAAAGGAACTGCTTTTAAAATTCTCGAAGTATCATCTGATGACTCCTACTATTCCGGAAGGAAAGATATTGAAGGCAAAACAGGTGTAACAACTGATGAGTTAACAGCAGATACTGATGGTTACACCACAGGAAGCATTAAAACTTCTGATGGAAGCAGCTATTATTTTTATAAAGTAAAATTAGGAAAGAATACAGGAAGTAGTACTATTTCTTCTTCTTCTTCTTCTTCTTCCAAAACAACTACATCAGCAACCTCAAAGCCGATAAAGTATGTAACAGGAACACTTGCCAAAGGAACTGTATTGTATGTTGCAGAAATTTCTTCCGATGACTCTTATTACAGCGATCGTTTTGACAAAATAGGTGCGCGTGGAAAAGTAGATAAATCAAGCATGACCATGAAAGAAGATGGTTATTATGCAGGCGATTTTTTATATGATGATGGTTCGACAGCTTACTTTTACAAAGCAAAATTTTCTAAAGAACCTGTGGCAAAGTTGGTAAAAACAAGTGCTGACGAAACTCCTTCAGGTACAACCAAAACTCCTGATACAGATTATTCAGGTTGGGAATATTTATTTGGCGGCTCTGGTGATGATTGGTATGATGCACAAATTGACAAAGATATTAAGAAAGGTGATAAGGTAGAAATTACAGCCGTAAGCGAAGAAGATTCTCACTATGAAGACAGAGCTGATTTTGAAGGAAAAACCGGCGTTGCGCAAGATGATATTGAGTATGTTGATAGCGATGGTGGTTATTCCGGAACTGTAAAATTAGATAATTCAGAAAAGCCTTTTTTCTATTTAGTAAAATTAAAAAAGTCAGGTAAAAGCAATACGTCTTCCTCTTCTTCAAGCTTGCCTTCTGCTATTGCAAAAAATACAAAAGTGGTAGTTACAGACTTAGGAAAAGACGATAGCTTTTATGAGAGCAGAAGTAAATATACAGGTAAAACAGGTAAGGTAGCTGAAGGATTGACTTTGCAAAATGGCGGTTATTATTCAGGCAAGATATTGTTTGATGATAAAACGGATGCATATTTCTTTAATGTAAAGATTACTATTCTAAAATAAATTCAACTTCATTGCTAAGATTATAATCGGATAAGTTTCATTACTTATCCGATTTTTTTTATATTTAGAAATATGCAGAAAATAAAAAAACTTGTAATTGCCATCTTAGTATTGGCAGTTATTTATTTCGTGTTGCCTTACCATGTTCAAATGGGTTTAAAACATACTTTCGCAAATGTAGATGATTATAAGTTGTTTGATAAAAATATTATATCAAAATCAACTGCACCAAAACCCTGGAAATTAAGCGAAACCTATAATAAAAAGGTACCTTCAAAAGAATTGCTTGAGTTTTTTGACGAAAGAAAAACATGCGCTTTTCTTGTTATAAAAGATGGCAAGATAGTTTATGAACGTTACGCGCAGGATTACGATAAAGAAACAATTTCAGGATCATTTTCTATGGCAAAAACAGTGAATGCTTTGTTGATTGGAAAACTAATTGAGCAAGGAAAAATTAGCTCTGTAGATGATGATGTAAAAAAATATGTGCCGCAGCTTACACAAATTCCCGAAGGAAAATTGACTATTAAAGAGGTGCTAACGATGAGCGGCAACTTTGATTGGAATGAATCTTACTGGAATATTTTTTCCATGACAGCAGAATCATATTACGGAAATGATTTGGATAAATTAATGGGAAAACTAAAATTAAGAGATAACGGACAGCAAGGAAAACTTTGGGAATATCAAAGTTGCTGCACACAAATTTTGGGTTACATTATTAAGAACGTTACTAAAAAAAGTTTAGCTGAAAATGCCAACGAATACTTATGGCAGCCACTTGGTGCGGAAAGCGATGCAATTTGGAGTACCGATAAAAACGGTATGGAAAAATCATTTTGTTGCATGAATGCTACGGCGAGAGATTTTGCACGACTTGGACAAATGGTATTGCAACATGGCAAATGCGATTCTTTGCAGTTGATTGATTCAAGTTACATAGCTGCGATGACAACACCGGCTTCTTATCTAAAAGATGTAAACAATGATAACGTTTCCTGGTACGGCTACCAAACATGGATCATAAAATATAAATCGCATACAATACCTTATTTTCGTGGTATTTTGGGACAGTTCATTTACATTATTCCAAATGAAAATGCAGTTATTGTGCGACTTGGTAAAAAAATAAAACGCGATCCTGATAATTCAGGTTTACAGCTCAACGATATTAGAAATTATATCGAAGCAGGTTTGCAGGTTTTACAATAAAAATAATCTGATTATTTTAAACTATAGATTACACGAACTTTATCAATGAAGTTCGTGTAACTATTTTTAAATCATCTTAGATTTTGCTTTTCAGCTTATCATATTCCTGTTGAATACGTTGCTCATCATTAGAATGAAAAAGCTTTACATAATTTATAACTAAGCCAAAACCCCAACCTAAGCTTGCCCAAGCAGGCCACGGAATAAAATCATTTCCCTGGTGTTGTCTTGTGAAAAACCAAATTGCCCACAGGAAAATATTAACAGCAATATACGTTAGAACCTTACCTTTGAATTTAGCACGTTGTGTTGCTAATTGCCATAATTTTTCGTCTTTGTTTTCCATCTTTTTTTATTTTTTAGGTGATAAATAATTTTTTATATCTGAAACATATTTTTCAAAAGCCTTCGTGCCTTTCTTAGTTATCTTGCAAGTTGTTTTAGGATAATTTTTTTCGAAAGTTTTGCTTACTTCAATGTATTCTGCATCTTTTAGTTTTGTAATCTGAACACTTAAATTTCCATTTGTAGATTGTGTTGCTTCCTGTATGTATGCAAAATCAGCTTCTTTCACACTAATGAGTAATGATATAATGGCGAGCCGCAATTGTGAATGCAGCAATGGATCTAATTCAACAAAGTTTTTCATGCTGCTGATGTTTGTTCATTTCTAAATTCTTTCTTCAATAAAATTCCCGGAATAATGTATGATGTAGTAACCGACAATGCTAATATCAGCAATTGTTCCGGACCATGAACATACGTAACAGCAACCGACAAAATAAAGCAGGAAATTCCGCCAAAAACCAATGGTGTGAATTGTATGATTTTGCCTGTAACAAATGTGCCTATGCCATAAAATAAAATGAGTAATGGTAGAATTTCAAAGGACAATCTCGTTGCTAAGAATGCCAATATGAAAAATCCAATTCCTAATGCAAGCCATAATGCACCTGTTGCGTTTGTAGTATGCGTAATTACTTTTTCTTGCTTACGATCTTTAAAAGCCATTACAAAATGTATAACAGCTAATACAGGCATCAGCACCCAAACCTTATCCGTGTCATGGCGTTCAGGATTTATTTTTAATAATACATATTGTAAGATTGCACAACCTAATACGGCAAAACCCCACATAAAAAAGTATTTGCTTCGGTCTACCAGTTGTTGCCTCGATTTGCCGATCATTTCCTGTATGATCGCTAAGCTTTCTTGTTCGGTGATGTTTTTTTCTTCCATGATTTTATAAATTAAGTCCAAATGTAAAGTAGTTTATTTTATAAACCAAATTTATTTCTTGAAAGTTCCAAAATATTTAAAAAAATATTTTTAGTAATTTAGTAAATGGAAGATATGCACATACAAATAGTAAAATACAATTCCGACTTGCAGAAGAAATCTATAGACTTGCGCACAAAGGTATTACGCGAGCCATTAAATATGGTTTATACAGAAGAACAATTAGCAGAAGAAAGCGATGAAATTCATATGGTTGCTGTTAAAAATGAAAATGTAATAGGTGTATTGTTATTGAAAAAAGTGGATGCAAATATATTAAAGATGCGACAAGTAGCTGTTGATATTACGTTTCAAAAATCAGGAATAGGAAAGAAGTTGGTGCTTTTTGCAGAAGCATACGCTATAAAAAATAATTTTAAAAAAATAGTACTGCACGCGCGTGATACGGCAAAGCCATTCTACATAAATCTTTGTTATTCTATAATAGGCAATGAGTTTATAGAAGTAGGAATACCACATTATAAAATGGAAAAAACATTATGATGATTTTTTTTCTGTTTGCTATTGCGCTTGTCAATTATTATGTACAACTTTGATTTACATAAACCCTAACCCAAAATGTTATTTCTTATTACCTCAGCATTCATGCTACTCTCATCAGTTTGTATATACAAAGTATATAAAGGCTACATCGTATTAAAAGCTACACCGGCGTACGTTCCAAAAAGCAAATTTAAAATGCCGCAGAATCCCTTGCCGGATCTCAGCAGTTTTCCTTCGTATAATTATTAAGCTCTTTTATTTTTCATATGTGTTTTTAAAAGCAAAGGCTAAACTTATGTTTAGCCTTTCACTATTTATGTAATTTTAATTAGTCTTCCATAGCAAATCTGCTCAGACCACTCGTATCTGTTAATGATTTTATAAATGAAATAATGTCTTTTTTATTTTGCTTAGTAAGGTTTAATTTGTCCGCTACCAAAGTTTGATTTGGAATATCCAAACCTAAACCCGCACCACCACCTTGATTATAAAATTCTATTACTTCCTCTAATGTTTTAAATCCACCGTTGTGCATGTAAGGTGCTGTAAGCTCAGCATTTCTTACAGTAGATGTCTTCATGGCAAACTTAAACTGATCCATTTCAAAGTTTTTAAATCTACCGATATCATCGTCCAAAATAGGATGAATGGTGTCAAATATTTTTGTAATGCCTAATACTTCTGATTCTGTAACGCCATAAAAAGGCGGAACTGTTCCAAAAAATGTAGGTGCAAAATGACAAGCACCACACTGTGCTTTTCCCATAAATAAATTAAAACCGCGTTTTACAGAAGGATCAATAACAGAAGTTTGTCCGCGCATATATTTATCAAATGGCGAATTTAACAGCACCATCCTGCGTTCAAAATCTGCCAGGCAAATATTAATAGTTGATATAGCAATCGCCTGATTTTTATATTCAGGAAAAGCTTGCGAAAATAAGCGCACATATTGCGTATCTGCTTTCAATCTTACAAGAAAAGAATCATAAGCATGATTAAATTCCTGCACGTTAGACATCACATGATCTATTTGGTTTTCTAAAGTGATAGCCGACATATCATAAAAATAACCGGCTTGTAAAGATGCATTTAATAAAGAAGGTGTATTTCGTTTTTGGAAATCGCCTGCCTTATTAGTAATAGCAGTTGGCAATTTATCAGCAAAAAAATTAGCAGGCTGATGACAAGAAGCACAACTCATCGTGCCATCGGCAGACATACGTTTATCATAAAATAATTTCTTTCCAATTGCAGTATACAAAGGATTTTCCTTATAGTATTTGTCTTGTGCATAAAATTTATTGTTCAGGAAATCAGTATCATAAATGGTTTTTGCTTTTAAATTAACGGCACGAAAGATCTTTCCTGTTTCTTCTAAATATGGAATGGAAGATTGCTTTTGATATGCAGTAACATCTTTTGTAACAGGCTGTAAATAATTTTTTATAAAAAACAATCTGTCTAAGTTGTTGAAGTTTTTAGTAGATAAATAAGTAATTGCTTGCTGCACTTTTAAATTCAATGCTTGCTGCACAATAGCATTCTTATCATCTTTGTAAAAAGAAAAAATAGTTTTAAATGCTTTGAAAGATGAGATCAATTCCTCAATATTATTGCGTACATCAGGCGAATCGAAAGCAACCAGGCTCATGGCTTCCATGCGAATGAGATGAAAACGTATCGCTTCAAAAATATACACATCGCGCAATTGTGCATCTCTTAATAAAAGATAAAACGAAAGTGTTCTGTACTTTAATTGCTTGGTCAAATAAATAATTCTGTTTAAATCTAAGCTGTCATTGTATAACTCACTTTCAATTACCTGCAAGCCTTCTGGTTTTGCATTAGGCATCACAAAACCTTCATCCATTTCTACTGCATTCACACCATTAAAAAATGGATAACGATTGCTGTCAAAATATTCCAAAATAAATTCGAAACGCTTAAAAGCAACCCTTGTCTTTTTAAAACGATCAACTAATATCTTTCTGTCGGCAGCACTTTCACCAAGTTTTTGAAAGGTGTCCAACTGCGCCTGCATTTGCTTGATGTTTTCAAGACAAAAGAATTGTGTTTCCTCTAATGCTGTTTTCTTTTCAGTAAACGCACTCAGCATACAGAAGATTAGCATGCTTGTCAGCAGCATTCCTGCAACTAATTTTTTATTCTTATTTAACAATATTATTCATTTTTACTCAACCAAATTACGACTTATCTCTGTTATCTTTGTTGAATTTTTTATGAATAGATTTAATCCAATTTGGGTATTTATACTCATCCTTCTTGTTATTATCATTGATATTTATGTTTTCCAGGCAATCAGAACTTCCTTTTCCGGTTCAAAGCCAAATACACAACGTGCTGCGTATATCATTTATTGGCTTTTATCATCATTTATATATGTAGCTGTAATTGTCATTTCATTAAAAGGATATTCAGATTGGCATGGCTGGAGCAAAAATATAATTGTAGGTATGGCACAAGCTGTGTTTATCGGTAAGGCATTGATCTTGCCTTTCTTGTTAATAGATGATATTATTAGATTTTTCAGGTGGATCTTCAGTTTCTTTGGTAATGCGCCACAGTTGGAAGTACAACCTGCAGGCATTTCACGGTTACAGTTTTTAAGCAGAGTAGGTTTGGTAATTGGCGCATCAACATTTGGCGCGTTTGTATATGGAATCGTTCGTGGTGCATATAATTACAAAATTATTCGTACAAAATTATCTGTACCAAATTTGCCTGATGAATTTAAAGATCTAAAAATTGTACAAATTTCTGATCTGCATGTTGGCAGCTTCGCAGACGAATCACCAATACAAAAAATTGTAGATTTAATAAATGCCGAAAACGCCGACATCGTTTTTTTTACAGGTGATTTGGTAAACTACGCTTCTAAGGAAGTAGAACCGTACATAAACATACTTAAAACAATAAAGGCAAAAACAAGAGTATATTCCATTTTGGGAAATCACGATTACGGAACTTACGTAAAATGGAATTCAGAAAAAGAAATGCACGATAATTTTCAGCATTTATTAGATACACAAAGAAATAAATTAGGCTGGGATTTATTAATGGATGAAAATCGCATCATAGAAAAAAATGGCAAAAAGCTGGCAATCATAGGTGTTCAATATATTGGTCACTCACTACGCTTTGGCAAATTTGGTGATTTGAAAAAAGCATACGCAGGTGCAGAAAATGCAGACGTAAAATTATTATTATCACACGATCCGTCGCATTGGGACAAAGAAGTTTCACAGGATATTGCCTTCAAAGATATTCACGCAACTTTTGCCGGTCATACACATGGCTTCCAGTTTGGTGTAGAAATTCCAAAATTAAACATACAATGGAGTCCATCTAAATATGTATATCCACATTGGGCAGGCTTGTACACGAGCAACCAGCAACACTTATATGTAAATCGCGGTGCAGGCTTTATCGGCTATCCTGGTCGCTTAGGTATTTCACCGGAAATCAGTGTATTTCAATTAGTTAAAGCATAACAAAAAATAAAATAAAAAATAAAGGCTAACTCGAAGAGTTAGCCTTTTTAACCGTTTGGGTAGTGGTGTTTTTTTTCTAAGTTTAGTTTGTGCTTTGGGTTTTCACATTTGCTAACTTAGCGTCTGTTGGGGTTTTTACATTTCTAAATGTAGGAACGTTGTTGGGTTTTTACGTTTTTTCACTTAGGCTCTGTCGGGTTTTTAAGTTTCTAAATTTAGTAACGTTGTTGGGTTTTTACGTTTCTTTATCTAAGGTCTGTCGGGTTTTTTTGTTTCTGTACTTTTAGGTAAATATAAAATAGTTAGTTCTTTTAACTGGTAATTGGATCGTGCCTGCCGACACCGTCTTCTGTTATGATTTTGTTTGACATGATCTTCGCAACTATTTGCTTGTGAGCCGCTTTTGATTTGTTAACCGTATTAGATACTTTGGTTAATAATTTACTGATTGCTTTTTTTGTCTTTTTCATGTGTGTGAGATTTAATTTTAATTTTTCATTTTCAAATTCATATCTCGTTTTTTCTTAATACAAACTTACACCACAATTTCCTTGTAGAAAATGGCAAAAAATCATTTATTGTGACATTCTTATTTTAACAATTGTGGAAATGTTGTGTATTATTTACGATAACATAACCGTAATATTATACTTATTAATAATGAGATCGTTGCATGGATAATCTAAAAGAGCTTGTAAATATCATTAATAAACGAAAGCTTAGCCAACTGGAAGTCTTCGATAAATCGTTGATAAGCAGGAAAGATACACTCTTCGCAAAGTTCTATGATGGCATTGCAAACGGTACAATTACATCTGATGAAGAAGCAATCCACTATTTATATGGCAGTGATAAAGACGCCATAAGCTATCGCAAGCTAAAATCTCGCTTTAAGAACCGTTTGCTAAATACACTCTACTTCATAGATATAAATAATACCGCAGAAAGCGACAGCAGCAAACGTGCATATTTTGATTGTGTAAACAGGTTATATCTCAGCAATATCTTATTAAGATATGCAGAAAACAGGAGCGCATCTATACAGCTCATATTAGATAATTACACCACGGCAAAAAAGCATAACTTCTTCGATATTCTAAAAGAATATTCCTACAAGCTATTGGTGTTTTATGGAATGACCGGCGAAGAAAAAAAGTATAATGAAGAATACATTGCATATAACCAATATTCTAAAGAGTATGAATTAGAGCAAAAAGTACAACTTATTTATACAAAGGTTTTCCTTATTGTACATTACAATAAAAAAAATCAGGAAAAAAAAGTTAAAGAAATAAAAGAATGCGCTGCTGATGTACAGGAAATCACTCTGCAGTCCAAATCTTTAGTAGTATATTTTATTTATATACGCACGCTTCTTTTTTATTATGAGATTTTGGGCGATAATAATAAGATCAATGAAACCTGCGATGAATACCTAAAACACTATAAAGATTATTACACTTCTATCTTATCAGAAAATTATTTAACAACAGTATACATCTATAAGCTAAAATCTTTATTTGAGCTTAGAGACAATAAAAAAGCTTTGAGCCTGATAGAAGAGATACTTCCAACATCTAAAGGCGTAAGTTATTTAGCAGTTAAAGAATTTAAGATGAAGATATTGCTCAACAACAAGGATACCGACGAAGCAAAGAGCATTCATCACCGCATACACGTAAATACACAGTATAAGCACGCCAATACAGCATTAAAAGAAAGGTGGTTTATTTATAATGCTTACACAGAGTTTATGGAGAACTATAAGAACGACGGTACTTACAAGTTCAGCTTAGCTAAATTTATGAATGATATACCGATGACTGCGCAGGACAAGTCTGGTTTTAATTTGGCAGCGCGTATCTTATCAGTATTGTTTTTTATTGGCAGAAATGATCTCGACAATGCCATGCAGCATATCGAATCTTTAAGAGTATATCAAAGCAGGTATTTAAAAGATGATGCCAACATCAGAAGTAATTTATTTATCAGGCTGCTATCTGCAATGGAAAAGAAAAGCTTTAACTATAAAAATCTTATTCAGCAAAAAGAATATTTAATTCTGAAAGAAAATTACAAGCATCAGATCATGAATGAAAGTGAAATAATATTCTATGATCAACTTTGGGAAATGCTGTTAGATATTTTGAAGAAGAACGATCAGAAATTAATTAGTAAGATAAAATAAAAAAAAACGGGCGAGCTTTGCACTCACCCGTCAGACCCTAAAGTCTAGAAACATAAAAACCCTATGACAAATGTAGTAACAATATTCATTATTGCAAACATTTCTATAGTTTTTTTTTGATGTAAAACAATTATTACCTATTGACATTGTGGATAATTTGCTGTCCATACAATATTAATATAGTGTGTGTTTAATATGAAAGAATTAAAAACATGGCTGATTATCAGTAAGCTATATCTTATGATAATTAATAATAAGTAAGGAGAAGGAAAGTAAAATCCGGATTTTGCACATCAATGGAACGCAAATTGGTTCATCATTGTGAATAAATCGTCCTTAAAATTGGTGCTTTGTTTTGGCAAAAACTTATAAATCTTGCAATCTTCGTCTACTGCAATGTTCCTTAATTGCAAATGTTGATTGATAAATTGCATTTCCAGCTCAGGAATCAGGTCTTTAAAAGTCAGCGCAATATCCATAATCGACATATTAAAGTCAACCAGGTTATAAGTTCCTGAAGGAACAGGCAGAAATGGTATTTGTGTAATATGTTGCGCAGCCTTATCTACATCTATAAAAGAACGTATCTGCTGACCATCGCCATGAATAGAGATCTTTTTTAAAAAGTTCGCTTCAAAAGCAAAATGATTGATCACCGCATCAAAACGCATGGTTTGGTTAAAGCCGTAAACATTACCTAAGCGAATAATATACGTTTCAAATTTATCGCTCTTCATTAAGCGTTCTACAAAACCTTCACCACGCATTTTAGAAATACCATAATTGGTTCGTGGATTCAGCTTTGTGGTTTCTGTAATTAATTTTCCTTTCACAGAAGCACCATACACCGACAAGCTGCTGATATGTATAAATTTTTTTACATCACTTTCTTCAATAGCATACGTAAGCTCAGCCGAGCCCCAATGATTGATCTGCTCATATAAATGCGGATCGGCATCAGCATAAGGCGATGCTATCTTTGCAGCTAAATTAAACACCACATCTACACCTTGCAGCTCTTTCTTAAGCTTGCGTGTATCAAGAATATCACCTTGCACAAAACGAATATTATCGCCGCCTATACAAGTACACAGGAAAAAGTTATAACCACCCTTGCTCAAATTATCATACACAATAATTTCTTTTATCTTAGGAATCTTCACCAGCTTTTTTACCAGCTCTGTTCCTAAATATCCTGCACCACCTGTTATTAATACCTTCATTCTTTAATTATTGAATTAATGAGTTGTAGAATTATAGAATTAAAATCATACAAAACTATTATCTCATGTTATTTATTACTACTTAATACTTCAATTTGTAAATAGAATTTATTCGGCAATTCTATAATTCTACCATTCTATAATTATTTTATCAGCTCCGTATGCAAACCACATTCTGTTTTATTAAGTCCAAACCAGCGTGCCATGCGTTCATCACCCATTTGCGAAGCATCTATTTTACGCGTACAAGGCTCGCAGCCAATGCTGGTATAGCCTGCAGCATCTAACGGATGATGCGGAATATTATTTTCTTTAATGTAGCTCCAGATCATCTGCTTTGTCCATGTAAGCATCGGATGATAGCGCATGGCACCCTGTGGTGTAGGCTGTTCTTCCTTCATTTTCGCACGGTTCGCATTTTGGTCAGCGCGCACACCGTTGATCCATATATCAAACGCATGTAAGATAGGTTCCATCGGTGCAACTTTATTCAGGTGACAACAAAAATCCGGATCAGATGTAAATAGTAACCTGCCGTTGCTGTCTTTCTGCATATTTCTCGGCGTAGAAGATTTTTGGTCTATTACCTTTAAGCCAAACTGTGTAGCTATCTCATCTTTATACTCAATGGTTTGCGGAAACAAATAACCGGTATTTAAGAAATAAATAGGAATAGTTTTATCTATCTGCGAAATAATATGCAGCATCGGAATAGAATGCGTCTGAAAAGAAGAGCCTGCAAATAATGTTTTACCTTCAAATCTGTAACTTTCTATCTTCTGCCTGATGATATCAATCTCTGCTTCAAATGCCATAGATTAAAATTAGAATCTTAATTAGAATTGTTAGGATGAAAAGGTATTACTAAATTATTAGATAATGACTAATTAAAATAAAAAAAGCGAAGTCCTTGCAACTTCGCATTTGCCGTAAAGCTATGTAGACTGTCGAGGAGACAGGTATTTCAATTTTTAAATTTGATAGTACCTTTCTTTTATTGACAGAACAAAAATCAGAATTTTCACTGTAAAACCTTTTACAGCATTTTTAATAGAATTTGTAAGATTTCAATTTTATTTCCTGATGTATAAATTATAATGCTCATCACTACCTTTTTTAAAGGAAACAGAGTCAGCATCAAATACTTTACTGCAATCAAAAGTGCCTGAATTCCAAAGCTTGCCTGTCTTTGTGCTGGACGAAATAAAGGTGTTATCACTTTTTATCTCTAAGGTTTCAGAACCTGCCGAAGTATCAGGTATAACGGTTTTAATTTGATCGATCCATATTTCTGTCAGCAGCCATTTTCCCTGCAGCGTAGGACAGGAGCTTTCCTTTTTACACGCAACAAAAAAGACCGTAACACAACATAGCAAAACAAACAAATATCTCATGCCTTAAAGCTAAGAACAAATCTGCATATTATACAAACGTCATGCTGAGTTTATCAAATGTCATCCTGAGTTTATCGAAGGATCACGTCACCCTAAGTTTATCAAACGATTTACATAATTTCCACTAAACACCCAATCTCAAAACCATATGCATAGCAACAACGTTATGCAGATAATTCAACACAATACTATGAATAACAAACACACACTATCCGCAATCATTTTATTACTGCTATCCACACTATCTTTTTCAAAAGGAATAGATATCGGCTTGCAAGCCGGACCCACCGCTACCACTGCTTTAGGAAAGAACAGCATCCATCCGCGCGCAGATATCGGTGCCGCCACCGAATTTTTTGTAAGGTATAATTTCAATTCTTTGGTAAGCATTCGCACAGGGCTTGGTTTTGAAGATAAAGGACATAAATACAAAGGCATCATCACCGACGGTGCTGGCAATCCTGTATACGAATCCACTTTCGGACACCGCACCAAATACATGATGATACCCGTACTGGTAGAGTTTACCTTTGGCGGAAAGAAAGTGTTGCCGTATGTAAACACCGGATTATACATGGGTTTCTTAGTGAGTGCCGTAGACAAATACAATAACAGCAACGAAGTACTTATTAAAAGAAAAGTAACCAACGATTACCGCACGTTCGATATGGGTTATCTTTTAGGCGTAGGAATAAAAGTACCCATTAAAGAAAGATGGCTGATAGATGTAGGCATGCGCAACGCATTTGGTTTTATCCGTACCAACAAATACACCAGTCCTGTAGTTAGCAGGTTCTATAATTACAGCGCTGCCTTTAACTTTGGCTTTGCTTATAAGTTTGGGAAGTAGATTA